>OATB01000060.1_pt1 | contig 127121 bp, 120 predicted proteins | sample 1494941 | NCBI WGS metagenome assembly OATB01 (sample SAMEA2579931, study PRJEB22360) | human gut metagenome | reverse complement strand
GACAAAAATGAAAGGGAAAGAACGGTCTGTGGGGGCGTTGCCCCGCCGTTCCCATCCTAACCACCCAACAAACCCATAGGGAAATTAGTTTACAGAACTATTTCCTTGTTTTTTAGGGACAAGGGTCGCAGCGTCTGCCGTAGCAGATAAGCCATAGCTGATAAATTGACCATTCACCCGTCCCCATGGACTAATGACTAAATTTGAAAAGGTGACAACCGCTAATCCCTGTTGATCTAATTCTTCTTTTGTAATGACTGGATTTTCCGACTTGACTTTCACACTGATTTTTTCGTAGCGAAGTTTTGGTAGGATACATTCATAGCTCCAACCTAGAATTTCTCCATCTTTTTGCCAGCGAGTAACATTGACGACTGGGTATTCTTTTTCGAGTTTTTCTTTTGGTAAAGTGAGATCATTGATTTTAATTGGCATAATAGCCCTCCTTAGTTATATGTTGAAGGTTTTCATAGAATATTGGTAGCTATCTTTCTTTTCTTCCTTCGTTAATAACAACAATTCAAATTTATTTTTTGATACTAATCCATTCATTTTTCATCAAAAACTTAGATAGCTTTTTGACTGATTTTTACTATTAATAAAATTTGGATTCATTTTCTGAAAGACACAAAAAAGACGTGTAAATGAACTTGGCTTTGTGCTAATAGCCAGTATGTTCACACGTCTTTTTGTTTATTGTTTAGTAAGTCTCTGAAAGATCAAGTCTCTAAGAAATATCATAAAGATTTTTGTAGCAAACATCAGACTTTTCCTATGATCTTGGTCCTATTACTTGAGAGGGACAATAAAATATTCCTAATCTAAATTAAATGTATCGATTTCTTTTGTCAATTCAACTATTAAATTACTATGACCAACTAGATTTAATAGTGATAATCCATCTTCTCGTTGCTTTCTATTATTTGAGCAAATTCCTAATCGCACCATAGAGATTCCAATAAAATCCACTCGATTTAGCTTTTTAGCTAAAAGTAAAGCCTCTTCAAGAATTGTCTTACTTTCTGGTAACAAATTATTTTGCATATAGATATATGCGAGATTAATGAGGAGAGTTGTTTGCAAGACATCTATTTTGGTATACGCTGTATATTTTTGCAAAGATAGTCTTAACTTAGGTACTAACTGTAAAATTGTAGTGAATTCTAAATGATATAAAATTGCGTTTATCAGTCGAATATCATCATATGTCCAAATGTCTATTTTAGATAGTCGATCCCACACTAATGAAACTAATTTCTTAGTGGTTGAGGTAATTTGAGCAGGAGAATCAGTTTCCAATTTAGATAATGCAACAAGGATATAGTGAATTTCACGAATTTTATTATCTTCCGATGATTTCAGATAGGTCTCGGACTTTCTTTTTAATTTAGAGATTTTCTCAATTTCTGCAGTGGAGACAATAGTATAGTACTCGTTGATAATTTCATCTCTAAAACTTGGTTGAAATTCATTACAGATATACTGAAATTCATCCCATGAAACGTTTATTTGGTCAAGAAGATATTGCATTGACTCGAAGCTTGTATTTTGATTGTCATTTTCAATACGTGATAAGGTAGTTCGATTAATTTGATCATGGCAAACATCTTTTTGTGATAATCCTTTACCCAATCGAATTGACTTGTATATCTGACCAAAGTCCCAGCGCATATGTTTCCTCCTGATGATGTGCATATATTCAACATTATAATATAACTAGCGTACCAAATTGTAAAATCAACGCATAAGAAATATAACAGAAAGGAAGGAACAATTAAATGAATATATTTGCCATCATTAGACAACTAGGTTTATGGCTAGTTGGTGCAAGCTTTGAATAAATAGTCATTTGTGGAGGAGGTACATGTTAGTTTTATGTAGAAGATTTATCTTGATAGAAAATTTTGAATAGAATGGAGAAGTATTATGAATAAAATTAAATTGGCATTACTTGGGACGGTTACTATAACTATTCTTTCAATCTTTAGCCTTAGTGGAGCTTCTGTAACAGAAGCATCTGAAATATCAAAGGATAGTGGGACGACTTCTGAGGAGATTCAGAAAATAGCCGTCTCGCCTCTGTACACAGAAGAAGAGAATCGTGCGCAAAATGCGCTGAATATTATTAAGGAAAAATACTCGAATGTAGAAAGTAAAATAAATAAATCGGGAGAAGTTATTTTAAATAGTGAAGATGAAAAGCGTGTCAGTCAGGCTATTCAAGAGTATTTAGATTTGGTTGGATATAATCCCCTATTGAGAGGGGTTGGAAAAAATTGGTGGAATTCAACAAGTTTTGTTTCTACAGTTATTGACGTAGGATTAATTGCACTTGGACTATGGACGACGGCTGGTAGTGTTAATGCAGTAAGAACTCTTCTTAGAAATAATAGGAGAAATATTACTCGGATGATAGAAAAAGAAATCATGAAGAAAATAGGGTTAAGTGTGGGGAGCTTTGTGGGTGCGGCAATAGATGTAGCACTGACAATTGCAAGTACTTCAGTGGGAGGTGTGCTTGCTGAAGGGTTGGATCGTGTCGACGGGAAAAATGATAATTATATTTTTGCATAATTTGCTATTTATTGAGAATAGAGGTTAACATTAAGTCCATGAATAAAGAATTTAAACATAAATTAAAGAAATTTCTATATGTCTTGGTTGCAAGTGGCTGTGCATTATTGAGCCTCTCCATTTACTTAATTATAAAAAAGGAATATCTAATCGGAATATTGAGTGGCGTGTTTTCGATATTCTTTATTATCGGATGGATTCATGTATTAGGCGATATAAACCTTGATGACAAGTAGAGTCAAGCAGAAAAATAATTTTTCTAAGACATTAGTATGCTGCTAGTGTCTTTTTCTGATAGTAGCTAAATATCAGAGAATATTTTATTACTGTTATCCGATGCTATCGATGATAAACAGTCCTATTTGTTTGAGGTAACTTTTAAAAATGAGAAATAAACTTAGAAAAATGCAACAATGCAGTTTTTTAAAGAGGTGAATTAAATGCGGGTAAAAATTGCTATTACAGTTATTATTTTTTTAGCTTTGATAATTGGTTTTCAGTTTCTCTCGGGGAATGTTAGAGAGGTAATAAGTATATCATCAATTATTTTAGTCATTGTAATAATTATACTAGCTATATGTTATTTTTTGCTTTTAAGTATGATTAAAGATCATCATAAGTAGTATTAGTGATTTTGAATTACTATATTTCCAATAGTAAATACATCGACTTATAAATTATAATGACAAAGAAGTCACACGGCAATCTTGTTCATTAGCAAACTCTGACATTTTATCGTATCTTCCTGTATTCGGTGAAGGAGAGGCAATTTTAAAGGGATCAAGCAATAAAAGTAAAACGCTATATAACGCGCGTTTTTATTATTGTTTCAGTTTTTTCTATCCCATTCGTCGAAAATTATATTGTTGAAAGATGAGGTTGGCAAATCGGGAAATTATTTGTAGTACTTGAAATCATAATTGCAATCACCATAATAAAGGTTTTTAGTGGTAAAAACTCTAGTAGCCTTTAAAGATATCAATTATGAAGCAAATTGTAAAATATCGAAGAAAGCAAGAGAAGATGAAGAAAAATTAGATGATATATTAACTGAATTGGATGTTGCTACCGTACCAGCAGTGCCTAAAGTAGTTGATGGTGAAGTGGAAAGAAGTATCATTGGAGTGGACAGTGAAAATAAGATTGTTAAGGAAGTTAGTTATTTTGTTAAAAGGGATGAATAAAGTTTGTGTGATTCTTCCTTTTTTGGGAATAGTTGCTAAAGTAATAAAGCTTTTTTGCTTGTATATTTTGGGTATTCATCATGGGAAAATTTTTGATATAATCTCATTTATATCTGAATATGGATTTATTATTGGAATGTTATTTCTAATAATTTTATATATTGAAGAGAATAGCAATGACATTGAAGAATAAATTACTTTGTTTATAAGAAAGTCTAATTGTCTAGTGAAAATATTGCTACTGAACAAATGTTAACTGTGTTGTAATCTATTATAGTGAATGATAAAAAAAATTTTGAAAAATAATTATGGAAAGAGAGAATAGTACGTTGGTCTTTAAAAGAAATTTGCGTAGGTAAAATAATAGAGTAATGAATAGACAGTTCTTGATAAAAAAATATTTTCTATATTTCGGAAGGAATCTTTTTTTGAATAAACATATTTTAAAATTTATACTTTCTTTTTCATGAAAAGACTACTGCTAAAAGAAGTTAATGCTGTGTTAAAATAATAATGTATATTTTAAATGAAATCATAATTAGTATAAGAATAAAGGGGCTAAAAATGATGAGAAATGATATTAAACCAGATTTACAAACGATTAAAGGTTACTTTGAAAGAAAAGAGTTCTATATCCCAAGCTACCAGCGTCCATATGCTTGGCAAGTGGCGCAATGTGAGCAGTTAATTGAGGATATCGAGACTCACAGAGATAATTTTGATAAAGATAGTCAAGATAATTACTTTTTCGGAGCGGTTCTAATTGCACAAGAATCTGGTGAAAAGCATGAAGTGACATTGATTGATGGTCAACAACGTACAACGACATTTATGCTATTGCTAAAAGCACTACTATTAAAAATTAAGAAAGAACTAGGGAACCTCTCAAACGATTCTATTGAAGACGCAAAGCTAATAGAACGATTGTCTGATTTGAGAAAGGATATCATATTAATGTTATATAACTTGAATGAAGATACCTATTTTAATTATAAACAGGGGGATTATCTATTAGAATCAAGTGATATTAAGTATTTTAATGACTCCATTTCAGAACTTCACTCAAAAGATATGCCAACGATTTTACTTAGTGAGGATTTTGAGAATATCAGAGATTCAGTAATCAAGATTTATAGGCGGCAGCATGACAATAAATATACTAATTTTTATAAGAATTTCCGCTATTTCTATAACTATTGCAAAGAGTTAACCAATACTCAGGTTCGAGATTTTGCTGAACATTTAATTAACTATTGTCAGGTAATTACAATTACAAGCTTTGACACTGATCAAGCTATCAATATATTTAATTCACTAAATGGTACAGGAGTCCCGTTGACTCCAATTGAAGTAATTGTTTCTAAGACTACAGCGAATGCAGTTGATAGAAAGGGTTTCGAGACAAATTGGCAAGAAATTATGTCAAAAACGGACAATTCCTGTCTTGATTTGAATTCTCTGATGACTCACTATATTTTTGTTAAATTGTCTGAAAAAAATGGTGCGGATCGTAGAAATCCAGGGATTCGAGCCTTTTTCAGTAAGAATAGGTCTTTGTTGAATGATGATATTCATTTTACAAATGATTTGGATAAAATTCTAAATAATGTTAATAATTTTTATAACACTGATCTTGGATATATTCTAGGTAAATTTAATGGGAATTTGAAACCTTTTGTTTCTACTTATCTATTTTTCCGAAAAGGTGACTTATACTTGAAATATCTACTAAAAATAGGGGCATTACTTGAATTAACAGAGTATTCATATAGCCATCGTCTATTTAAAGGATTTTTGGAGAATATCAATATCAAATACAGTCAAGATGCAACTATTTCTGAAGAAAATCTAATTAGTGAGGTTAAGCAGCATATTACTGAAAACTTTAATAGCTCTGACATTGAACAAACACTTAGAGAAAGTGGAGTTTCAGCACCACTTATTTATCTAAATGAATATCTATATGGTTTAGAGAATAGTTTAGAGAAAGATTCATTATTTTGTTCGGTAAGTACAGTTGATATTGAACACATCATGCCGCAGAGCGGTATCAACAGGGAGAATATCATGAAAGATGCTGGATTTACAGAACCCGAAGAGTTTCATGAGTATGCAGAAAAAATTGGTAATAAAATTTTACTTGAGGCGGCAATAAATCGAGGGATTGGTGATGCATGGTTTAGAACTAAGAAAGAAAATACCGTCACAAGTCACCATGGCTATGTCGGCAGCCAATATCCTATTGCAAAAGACCTTGTAAATTATCCAAGAGATACTTGGACAAAAGCTGACATTGATAGTGCTACAAATAAGGCTGCAGCACGTATAGTCAAATTCATTTTTGAATAGTAGTGAGCGATAGGGAGTTCTGTCGAACATTCTATCCTTTTATAGTTTTACATTTCAATACCGAACCGATTTAGTTAATCGCTGGCAGTATTTGAAAATGTGAAGCAGATTGAGAATTTAAATATTTCCAAACTTATAGAATAGTAGTACGCATATTAAATTGGAAGGAGAAGTCATGGATTATACAAAAATTGTTACGGCCATTTCAGACCTCCATGGTGTACCCAATATGAATAAAGAATATGAGCTTTATTATGACGAAACTAATAACGCTCGGGTGTTTCGATTGAAAGATGGTGGCTTTAATTTTGATGAAAAAGCTTATTTTATATTGGGGGGGCTTGCGTTTGAAAAAGAAAAGCATCCAAATACTGAGAGTTTGAAAAAACTTCGAAATAAGTTAAATGTTCATCAGAATTCTAGTGAGATAAAATTTAAACATATTCAACAAAAAGCTAAAGTATTTTTAGAATTACTTTCCAAAAGACGTGTCCAAGATTTTATTGAGTGGTTGTATGATAATAAATGCTGGATTCATTATTCTTATAGAGATAATTTTTATTATAGTATAGTTGATATTGTAGATTCACTTGAAGAATCTTTTTTTGGAGGTTTCGATTTTAATAGAGAGCTAAAAAGTACTTTATATGACTGTATTACTAAGGATAAAGATTGGTTAATTCATTTGATGATTTACTTTGACTATCCCAATATAAAAGATCATAAACAATTTATTGATGAAGTATTGAATTGGTTCGAGAGAATAAACCCCGATGGACATAATCTTGATATTGAATATTTGAGGCAAAGTATGGAAAGTCATAAAGAGGATATTCTGATATTTTTAGAAGGTAATACAGACAGGGTTATGATAGAAAATTACGCAGATATCTATAGAAATTCAATTCTTACTTTTCATAATTCTATTCATGTGTTCGATGAGGAATTAGAAATACAAAAGAGTTTGGATAAGGACATAATTGAAGTATTTGAAAAAAAATTTCATATGAATTTGTTAAATCAGACAATTCAGTATTTGTTCAATTATCAGATTTAACTGTAGGAATTCTAAGGATGTAGATGGGATTTTTAGAGAGTCACTCTATTCTTGAGTTAAAAGAATTATTCTTAAATTTGACAGCTGCACAAAAGAAAACCATAATTCAGTTTCAGAGTTTATTATACAATTCGCTTTTAGAAAGTTTTGGTTTCAAACATGGCTCTGGTAGCAATCAGTTTGAAGAGAAAATAAATTATTTCATGGAATATAATTTTTGAAATATTTAGAAAATATTTGTAGTATCTGCTTCGGCTCACATATTTTTGTCTAAAAAATTGACACCATTGCTTTCAAATAATTTGAAAGTCAATAAAATTTTTCGTATTTTAATCTCTCTAAATCGTTGCTATTAAAGCATCATGAAGCTGTTTGAAAAAATGGTTGGGCTAACCAGGTCTTAAAAAAGCTCGTAAAGCATCTCAATTCTCTAAGCGTTAATATCCTTTATATATCAACGTTTCTGGCACTTTCCAATTTTTGGAGAGTGTCTTTTTTTGTACGCTTAGGTACGAAAAAATGTACGAGATTTTGAATTGGCTGTTTTTAAGACCTAGGTCAGTTACTATATATTCGTTCTTTTTATCTTATTTGATTGTTATTTTAATTAGTTATTTATTTTGCTTGTCGCGCTTCATCTAGGCGTTTCTCGAATTTTTCATAAGTGGAAAGATCGACAACATTTGGAGTATTGACGTATATTTCTGTCGTTTTGATATCCGAATGGGTTAGGGCTTGAGAAATTTGCGCCATTGTTGCACCACCTTCACGAGCCAACGTACTAAACGTATGACGCAGCTTGTGTGGATTTGTCTGGGTTAGTTCCTCATGTCTTCGGCGAATGGATTTTAGCCGATAATTTAAGTAATCCACATGAACCGGAATATTTACTTCGCCACTTCGATTGGCATAAGTGAAAAGAAATTGCTCCTTAGTCTGTTTAATCCCAAGTTGAAGCAGTTCTTCCTTTTGCTTCTGCTTCCATTCTTTCAATAGTTTAATAAGGAATGTCGGAATCTTGAATTTCGTGGCTTTTCGGCCTTTTGTGGATTTTAAATTGCCAAACTTATCCTTACTTTGAATCAAACTGACATAACCATTTTCAAAATCAATATGCTTCCACTGGAGGGCATAGGATTCGCTCTTGCGGTCCCCTAGGTTCAACGTTAGCATCAAGAGAACATAATCTTGCATGATTAGAGAACCATTGCTGTAATCCTCATTGGCTGCGTCTAGCCAAGCAATCAATTCTTCGGCTGTCAGTGCTTCACCGTTTAGCTGACGTTCCGCCTTTAGTTGCTGTTTCTTAGGATCACCCACATACCGAATCACTTTCTCAATCCGATTGTATTCGATATACTCTAATAGCTCCGCAATATCAAAAATCTGGTTGACGTAACTTTTGATGATTTTGATATTGGCATAAGTTTGGGACTTTTTCATCAAAGCACGAAGCACAAAGTCTTTATTGTCGTTTAAGAACTTGATGGAATAGTCACCAAACATCGGCAGAATATGAAGACGGAAGACATCTTTCGTATTGCTAATGGTTGTGGCAGTTGGTATTTGCCTAGATCGTCCAGTAGAACCAGCGATATACATATCCAACCAAACGGTTTCATAAAACTCTTTGAATTTGATATGTCCGTTTAATTCAAATGAACGAGCACTCTTTTCATTAAGCACACGTTGAATTTTTTGAGACAGGTCTTTTTCAGGCTGTTCCGCTTCTTTTTTCGTCCTAAATGTTTTGCGGTAGCGCTCGGTAGTGACACCGAGAATTTGTCGCACCTCCTTGGGGTAAAACACCTCCAATTTGTAGTGGTTGTTTTTCAGTTTAGTAATTGACATGTTACTTCCTACTTTCTTATACGCAAACCAGAACGTAGGAATGACTACGTTCTGATTATAAACCGCTTCTAGCGAGTATAGCAATGGAGCCATTCATCTATAGCTTGCCGATCAAACCGCACAACACCTTGAATCGTAATTTTTGGCAGTCCTTGTTCAACCCATTTATCCAAAGTGTTGTTCGCAATATGGAGATATTGGCAAGTTTCTTTCTTGGTTAAATAGCGTTTGTCGATCGCAGTATCTTGTCGTACTTGATTCACATTGTTTAGAAGAAGTGTGTACACACTATTTCCTAGCTGTTTCATCTGCTCATCGTTCAGTAAAAATTGAACTTCGTGCATAGGCAACCTCCTTTCTCTAGTAAGAATCTTCATTTTCCAATTCCAGTATTTTTTGTTCGATAAAGGTCTGATCTGTTTCCGTGAATTTTTCTTTTCCTGTGGCTAGTAATTCTCTCAAATAAACTTCTGCTTGTTCTGGGCCATAGGCTTGTAGAAAAGCTTCGTAAATCATGGCGAGCGATTTCGAAGTGGCGTTTTCTAACCAAGCTTTCTTCTTGGAAAAGGTTGGCTTTTCACGAATTACACGTAAGGGGATTTTGGGAATAGCCCCCACAAATTTATCCCACCATTTCATGTTCGGCCAACGAGCTTTGTTATGATAGTTGACGGGGCCTTTGGGTTTGGTCTTGAAGCTGTAGTGGGAAGCTAAAATGCCGCGAATTACCGTATTGAGTGGTATTCCTTTCGCAAGCTTTTCTACGGCTTGCCGAGCTTTCTGATCGGTTAATTCCAGTTCCCAGCGAACCCACTCGTTGACTTGGTCAATTTCCCCTGTTTTATCGCGGATTTCTTGCTTTTTGTCATAAATCCGCAGTAGTTGTGGCTGAGAGCCAATATAAAGCGTATGACCAGTCAGAATGCCTTCCTGTAGTTGCCCACTATTTACTTCCCGAAAGTGGCGACTTTGAGAGCTGAGTTGGCCGTTCCTCACGTATTTTTGCAAAGTAGATACATGAGGAGAGGAGCCATCAAATAAATCCATTGCCAAGTCGGCACGAGTAATGGTTCCTTTGGCTTTTAAAATGGTGGCTAAGAATTTCTGCCAATGCCAACCCTCCACACTAGACATATATTCTTCATATTGACGACACCCTTGACCTGATAAGTTTACTAACAGATTGTTGTGGTGGTCACTCTGGTGAATGATAATATCTGCAAAGGAATAGTGAGAATCGTAAGTGGGAAAAGGGCTCCCTTTCTTTTCCGAAGTGAAGTCAGAAAGGGCAATTCCCAATAAGTCTGCAACTTTTTCCATTGAAGCATCCGGTAATGAAAAACGTAGAAAATCGATCAGACATTCGTTACTTTGCCGGTGTGTTTGGTTCATTCACTTCTCCTAGTTGATAGGAGGTGGCACTAATTTTCAATGCTGCAAATTGCCAGGTGTCAATCATTGGTTGACCTTCTCCCACAAATGATTTTTTCTGAATTTTTCGGGGATAGACATTTAAACCATTAAAACGAATGGGAATCAACTCGCCGTCTTCATAGTTATCTAAAATGGGCAGTTCTTCTTGATGCTCGACTACAATGGTAATCGGGGAGCCGAGTTCTGTTCCGCCGTTGTTTAGAACCAGTTCGACAAAAGCCCGATCATAGACTTTGAAGGTGAGGGTCATTAGCCCGGTTTCTACACGTTCGCCAACATGGTTCTGTTCACGTTCCATTCGCATTTGAATATCACTTTTGGCTACAACAAAACGTTGCGGGAGTTTGAATTGTTTGAGATCGAAACGTAGACTGGCTAGATTGACAGTTTCTGAATCGTTTAGTGAGATACTGGTTCCTTTTTGGATCATTAATTTTTTTGACATGTGTATTTCTCCTTTGGTTTTGAATTTAGTCTTTGTTTTAATTGGTTGAAACAAAGTAGAGTGGGTGCACGAATCAGATGCATGAAATTTCCTCCTTTCACTAACAAGAACAATTTGGAACCCCCTATTTTCCAAAAAATGTGGAATTTCTCATAATTTTCTTTGTGGATGATTTCCCTTCCATTACTACTACAATCTGAGTAGGGCAATTTTTCGAAACAACAGGCAATTAAATTAACTTGTAAGAGATTCTTAAACTATTTGCTTCTTAATCACCTCATTTCGAAAAAATTTCTTTTTTGAGAAAACACAAAAAAGACGTGTAAACGAACTCGGCTCTGCCGCTGGCAGCCGGTCCGTTCACACGTCTTTTGCTTTTCTATTTAGCTAATTTTGACGAAAATCGAATCTTTGAAGAATGCTTGTGAAGCCTTTTGTAGCAACCCTCAGAGGGATTTTCAATGAGTTCGGTACCCCCGTGTTACTAACGGGGGTGATTTGCTAAGGTATAAAGGATTTTCCTTTTTCTTTCACTCTAATAAGAACAAAGAATACACAAATTGAGCAGGAAATTAATAGGACTAACATTAGTATTCGCTTCAAAAATTCGTTCCTACTACAAGTAGAGATAATTTCTGGTAAATTTAAAATATTGTGTTGGTCTTTCAAGAATAGTTGTCCCAGAGTTATCAAACATAAACTAACGGCAAAGGTAATTGTGAATTTTTCGAAGACGAGCGAGAGTGTTGCACAAAGAACAGTAAGAAGTAGATACAAGAGAATTGTTCCAATGACATACTCAATCAGATAGTTAAAAGCGGTCTTCATAACGATTTCACCTGTTTCGCCTAAAAAGAATAATGGATATTCCTTCGTCCCAATTCCCGAGAAAATACTAACAATGACTGAAACAACAAGCAGTGGAAAAACAAAGCTCACACATAGAAAGGTAAAGTAAAGGATCATCTTCTTGAAGAAAAGAGTAACTGGTTTTTGCGGAGCGAGCCATATCCACACACTAGCAGTATCTGTTTGTTCGTCGGTAAAGTATTTACAGAGAAACAGAAGGGCCATTAACCAAAGAGTCGAGTAGGGAATTAGTTGAATAAAAAAGACAAAATAGTTAATTAATGGCAGTTTTTGGGTATGCAATGGTTCAATTAATGCTATCTGATGATTCGAAAAGTATTTCAATTTAGCACTAAGGAGTTTTTGCTCCTTGACTTGTTCACCAGTCTGCCCTGAAGCAATCATTTCTTGATAATCTTCTTGTGCAATCTCGCTTTGAGCCTGTAAAGCTTTCTTATCATCGCCGTTTTCCAAAGCTCTAAGAAGCGCTCGATACATTTCAACTTTTTTTGTCAGGGTAGCAATTCTGGTGGGATTCCCCTCTTGTTTCGTTAAGCGGTCAATTTCGGCTTCTAGATCTGTTTTTGTAGATTGGGCATCGATGATTTCTTGTACATCGCGGTTTTCTTGGGAACTGCTGAACTGAAAAATCAAAGGAATAAGAAGTAGGATCAAGAACAACAAGATTGGTGAGAAATTCAATTTTTTGATCGAAACTTTTGCCATTCCCATTTCATGACGCAATCCTACCTTTGGCTAGTTTTTTTGCCAAAAAGAGGTTACCTATTAAGAAAATAAGAATTAATACAGCGAGGATCAATAAACCTTTTTCAAGCGTAATCCCAGCAGAGGAAAAGGGAGTGGTGCCAACCAACAATCTCGGGAAATCCCAGTAGCTTGTCGGAAGAAATTTTGCGACTGTTGCTGGAAGAAAGTCAGGCAAGTTTCCAAGAGCTAAAGGTAGAATCAGAATTTCTAAACATAAAAAAATTGGAATAAATTGTTTGAAAAAGTATTGAAGCAAGTACCCAATCAAAATTAGCAGGAAAAAGAAAAGTAAGGTGCAAGCTAATAGGAGTGTTACATATTGAATGATAGTAGTTTGTTGGACAATTTCATTTTGATTAAGGTAAAAAATCGGATAATTTAGATTACCCATTCCATTTTTTACGGCAGTAATTGCAAAAATTCCAACTGTACCCACTATCAACAAGCTCGCTAAAGCAATCAAAAGTAAACCGGTCTTGTTACTCATAATTTTCAACATATTTTGGGGTGTGCTCCTTAAAAAATCGTTCGTTTTCTTGCGATGTTCATAGCTACAGAATAAGGCAATTAACAAAGCACCTAAACTAAGAAGTAAGAGATAGGGTATTTCTAAAAAGGTTGCAAATAAAAAATTGCTTGCAGGTAAATCAGCCGTATAAAAGGGATCAATCCATTTTATATCTGAGGATTGAAAAAAGCGCAGTTCTTCATAGTTACGTTTCAATTCGGGAATCGTTGCACCAATCAAGTTTCCTTTTTCAGCTTTTTCCAGTTGAATTTTGGCTACCGAAGACTCTCCTGAGAGTAACTGTTTTTCATCGTGCATTCGAACACCGGTCAGAATTTGTTGATAGGCCTGTAATTCATCTTCGGAAGCTTTGATTAAATCTTCAGGAGCACTTTGTTCCTTCATGGAGTCAATTGCAGCCTGAAGAAGCTCACGATTTTCTTTGATATAATTAATCTTTTGGCTGGTTAAATCTGCTTGCTTCTTCTGATCATGAATGAGCGGGGAGATTCCTACCAGAATGAAGACGAGTGTAAGAATGAGGACAAACCATTTATTTATTTTCCAACTCTCAATTTTCATAGTCGAATCCTCCTGGAACACCGAATAATTCATTGTATTTTTCTTGAAGGCTGTCAGATGTATCAGATAGTTCCACGAGCTTTCCATTATGTAAAAAGACAACCCGTGTACAAAGCGCAGCCACACTTTCCAGATTGTGAGAAGACATAATGATGGCGTTATTCTGTTTGGCAAGCTTCTTAATAAAAGAATTAAAAAGTTGTGTGTTTGTAGGATCAAGTCGAGAGCGTCAATATTTTTGTGTAAATAAATCGTCCTTCTGCAAAATAATCTGTCACTTATTAAACATTGAAGCTAATGTATCGGTTACTTGCTGGAAACCTTTATGGCTTCTGTTTAGAAATTTTTGATTGTATGTATCAAAGATGGATACTAGGAAACGTTCTAATGATTCTTCATTTTGAAACTGCTCTTTTCTGCGGCTGTATTTCTTGATTTGCTTATTGAATGACTCGATCAGATTGGTTGAGTAAATGATTCTGCGAATACTAGGCGGAAACTCATAGAAAGTCAATAAATCTTGGTTTTCTATGAGCGACTGCGTCACTTTAGGATAAGTTTTCTGCCACTTCTCAACCATACAGGACAAGAAGGTACTCGCTTCTTCCTTTGAATTGGCTTGATAAACAGTCTTAAAGTCATCACAGATTTCTTTTCGGTCTTTGACACGTACTTTATGAGCAATATTACGAGATACATGGATACAACAGTGTTGGTATTTTGCTTTCGGATAAATTTTATGAATGGTATCTTTCATACCTTTTAAGCCATCCGTAATAAAGAGCAAGACATCTTGAACGCCTCTGGAGCTAATATTTTGTAGTAGCTCATTCCAAACGTGTGTTGACTCAGTCGGGGCAATCGCATAACCTAGTACTTCTTTAGTACCATCTTCTCGTATTCCAATGGCAATGTAAATGGCTTCTTTTGACACGGTTTGACGTTTTAGTGGAATATAAGTAGCGTCCATAAAAATAGAGACATACTTATCATTTAAGGCTCTGGCTTTAAATGCGTTTACTTCTTCAGTCAACACTTTAGTCATGTTTGACATGGTTTGTGGAGTATAATGATGTCCATACATTTTTTCGATTAAATCAGCGATTTCAGACATCGTAACGCCTTTTTTGAACAAATGGATAATGGTTGTTTCCAATGTGTCGTTTGTTCTTTTGTAGGCTGGTAAAGTTTGTTGTTTAAACTCACCATTTCGATCTCTAGGTATCTCCAATGTTAGTTCACCATATTCGGTTTTGATTGATCGAAAATAAGAACCGTTCCTCGAATTACCGGAATTAAAACCAGTGCGGTCATATTTTTCATAATCCAAGAAAGCCGTTAATTCTGTCCGTAGGAGAGTGTTTATCGCTCTTTCTAAGTGTGACCGGAATAATTCATTTAAATCGCCTTTAGTGACTAGAGTTTGTACAATTTCTGTAGTAAAATCATTCATAGGGAAGTCCTCTTTTCTGTGAATTGGTTGTCGTTAACTTTATTCTACAGAAGGGACTTCCTTTTTTGTATGGTTTTATTCATTTACACAAAATATTTTACACTCTCAATTATTTTTAGCAAAAATATAAAAAAAATTAAATCAATAAGATAAATAACGGATTCAATCTAATTTATGTTATCATAATCATGATTAGATTAATTATTGAGGTGATTCATTATGCTAAAGAAGTACAAATTTCCCTTATTGCTACTTATTCTTGGATTAATTGTTACCCCTTTAATTGCATTACAAATGGTTTATGTAGATTCCAATGGAATCGTTCATGAGCCCGGACTCAAGCTAATGCCAGTCATTCTACTTTCTTTAATATCTTCCTTAATTTGGATAGGAAAAATTAAACTAACGTCCCCTCGTAGTAAGTAGTAAAATATTCCAATAACTTATCCACCCGTGAAAACGGGTGGATTTTTTATCGTCATTTTACATGAAAACGCTCCTTTCGGTATGATGAGCAGCTAGTAGTTATTCATTAATATGTCAAAGGAAGTCCTTATCACTAAAGCTATTTCGTCTATGCGTAGAAACGTGTGATTTTCTTACTTCGTATGCTCTGCTGCAAAACTAACTAAAGTCTTTAAATTAAAAAGAAAGAACATAACGCTAGTTTTATATGACTATCGTTTTCTTTATATTCAAATGAGTTTGTTTTTAAATGATGATATCTGTTGACATCCGAAACGTTTTGGATTACACTTCACCTTGAAGCAAGCGCTTTCAATAAAATGAAATTTGGAGGGGAAGTACAATGAAAAGCAGCCTTAAGAAACTTGGAGTTGTCGCATTATCTTTAGGAACACTTATTAGTTTAGCCGCCTGTGGTTCAAATGATAATTCAAGTAGTGGTGATAAAGAAGATGTGACATTGACGGTTGGTTTTTGGAAGGGCGATTCAACATCTGAAGATTCTGCACGTAAAAAAGCTTTTGCTAATTTTACGAAGGAAACCGGTATCAAGGTAAAAGAAAAAGTTTACAATGACTATGAAACACAATTAATGACCGATCTTGTTGGTGGAACCGCACCTGATGTATTTTATGTGGACGTATCTAATATTCCTAGCTTGAATGAGCAAAAAGTATTAGCACCTCTAGATGATTATATTGCAAAAGAAAAAGATTTTAATAAAGATGATTTTTATGAACCTATCTATAAAGCTTTTACTGGTGAAGACGGTAAACAATATGGTGTGCCAAAAGATTACTCTACTTTAGGATTTTACTATAATGAAGATCTTTTAAAGAAAGCTGGCATGTCGGTGAATGATTTACCTAAAAAATATGAAGACATGGAGGCATTTTTAGCAACACTGAAAGAAAAATTACCTGATGTGCAACCAATGGTGTTCTCACCATTACTAGCACGTCAAATGTATATCATGCAATCAACTGGTGGTAAAATCGTGAAAGATGGTAAGGCTAACTTAGATGATCCAAAAGTTGTGGAAGCATTGGAGCCATTAGTTGATCTTTACAAAAAGGGGCTAATTAAAACGCCTGCTGACTTAGGCGATGGTTGGGCTGGTGATACTTTTGGCCGTGGTGGAGCTGTAATTAGCGACGAGGGAGCTTGGATGGTTTCTCACTTGAAAACTAATTTTCCTGATCTTAAATGGGGTGTAAAAGAGATTCCTGAAATCCATGATGAGAAACGCAACATGGTATTTACAGTAAGTTATTCAATGAATGCAGCAACAAAACATAAAGATGAATCTTGGAAATTAATCAATTATATGACACATAATGCAATGAAGGACTATGCTGAAGAGGCCTCAGTGTTACCTTCGCGTCAATCTGTCGCGGATGAGTTAAAGATTCACGAAGATGCAATCATGAAACCATTTGCTGAAGCAGCAAATTATGCGACTCCTTGGCAAGATGGACCTAACTTGACTTTAATTATGCAACGTTATGAAAATATGTTCCCATCTGCGCTTAAAGGGGATATGACATTGGAACAAGCTATGAAAGAAGCAACGGAATCAGCAAATAAGGATATCGATAATCAATGATTAACAATTAACTTTTTGAGGGGATGTGATTGTAGCCTCTGGTAGACACTGGTTACCAGAAATGGTTAAATGCACTTCCCCCTTATCATTCAAAAGGAGGTACTTATAATGAAGCGTCATAGTGAGAAAATCCAAGGCTGGATATTTTCGATGCCGGCGGTAATCATTTTGCTGATTTTTACTTTATTACCAATCTTATACTCGTTTTATTTATCTTTTAATAAAGTTAATTTAGTGGGGGAAGTTTCCTATAATTTTACGGGTTTGAAAAACTATATTGATGCTATCAATGACCCACGGGTCATTATCGCTTTGAAAAATACGTTAAAATATGTAGTAATAGTGGTTCCTATTCAAACCTTATTAGCACTTTTATTAGCGTATATTTTAAATTCAGGAATTAAATTTCAAACAGGCTTTAGAACTCTATTATTTTTGCCAACGTTAACATCAAGTTCTGCTTTAACGATGATTTTTATGTTCTTATTTAGTGTAAATGGTCCAGTGAACAAGTTGTTGGTTGGTACAGGAATCTTGGATGCGCCGATTGGTTTTTTGAATGATGGATCCACGGTACTATACGCCATTATCATTATGAATGTTTGGTCAACCGTGCCAATGTTTATGACAATTTATTTGGCTGGACTGCAAGATATTCCGCGAGCTATGTATGAAGCTGCTGAAATTGATGGTGCAAATGCAATCCAACGATTAACTCGAATCACTGTGCCACAATTAGTACCAGTGACGAATTATATTTTAATGGTTGGATTAGCTTCTACTTTCCAATTATTTGACCAAACATATATTGTTTCTGGAGGGTCAGGAGGCCCTAATAATGCCACGTTGACATTGTCATTGATTATTTATCAATACGCGTTCAAGACATTCGGCACCATGGGTTACGCTTCTGCGATTGCCGTAGTACTAACAATCTTTATCTTTGTGATTACAATGATTTTGAGAAAATTCAGCAATGAAGATATTACTGGCGAAGGAGGCTTATAAGATGAAAAAAATCAAACCTTCAAGAGTGATATTGTATGCAATTTTGATCGTTTATGCAGTGATTACAGTTTATCCATTTTTATGGGCTTTGTTTGCATCAATTAAACCCTACAGTGAGATTGTTGGTAGTGGGTTAAGTCTCTTACCATCGAAACCGACCTTAGATAATTTCAATTATATTTTTACACAAGATCCGCTATTTCCAAAATGGGTGGTAAACTCGATTACGATTGCAACTTTAGGCACGTTTTTGAATGTAATTTTCAATAGTATGTGCGGTTATGCATTGGCTCGTCTGCATTTTCCAGGACGAAAAACACTATTTTTGATTGTCTTGGTGTGTATTATGGTGCCTGCTCAAATCCTTTTGATTCCGAACTATTTGATTATGAAGCAATTGGGGCTATTAGATTCATATTCAGCATTGATTATTCCTTCAGCAATCAATTTTTCTTATATCTTTATGATGCGCCAGTTTTTTATTTCTTTTCCAAAAGAAATTGAAGAAGCTGCTGAGCTCGACGGTTTAAATCGTTTAGGTATTTTCTTTAGAATTGTTATGCCTATGGCGCGTGCTTCAATTGGTACACAGGCTATCTTTGTATTCTTGGCATTTTGGAATGATTTTATGAAGCCATTGCTTTACATTACTTCACAAGAGAAATATACCCTAACTCTAGGATTACAATCTTTCCAATCACAGCACGCCACGCAATGGAATTATATTATGGCGGCGGCTGTAGTTACAATCTTACCAATCGTAGTTATGTATATCTTACTTAATAAATACTTTATGAAAGGTATGAAAATCGGGGGAGACAAATAATGAGTATACTAGCCGATTTAAGGATTTTAACACCTGAAAATTTTGAGTTGCCACAGGCAATAGATGATGTAATTCACAGTGAAGTACCTTTTCCTAAAAACAGTGATCCAATGGAATTTTCACTGGTTTTTCCTTTGAAAGAAATTTCAAGGTATTGGTATCCGGCAAATAATGGTATAGATAGTTTGCCAAATTTATGGACTGGACCAATGGTGGTTTCTACGAATTATTCTATGCCAATTTTTGTGTTTTTTAATGAACTGGGAGAGAATCGGTTAACGATTTCCTTGAATGAAACATTACGAAAAGTTGAAGTTTCTATTGGCGTTCATGAGGAATCTGCTTCAATGATTGCTAGCTTTTCTTTTCCTGAAGGATTAAGTTCTGAGAAGTTGATGGTTCAACTCGATGGCAGGAAACAACCTTTTTATCAAAGTGTGGTGAAAAATAGAACTTGGATTTATGACCAAAAAGAGTATCAGCTCTTACCATATAACGAAGCCGCATATAAACCAGTTTATTCTACCTGGTATAGTTATCATCAAGCTCTCACGCAGGCAAATATTGAGGAGCAAGCTCAGGATTTTAAAAAGTATCACTTAGAAACCTTGATTTTGGATGATGGGTGGCAGACAGAAGATAGTAGTCGTCGTTATGCCTTTGCCGGAGATTGGGAGATTGCCCAAAACAAGTTTCCAACTATGATTGATCATGTGGGTAAAATTAAATCTCAAGGAATTAAATATATGGTATGGGTGACGTTGCCTTACATTGGGGAGAAGACACAAGCCTTTTCACGTTTCAAAGATAAGTTTTTGTATTTTGATACGTATCAAAAAGCAGGTGTACTCGATCCTCGTTATCCTGATGTACGAGCGTATTTAGTTAACAAAATAGTAATGCTTGTAAAAGAACTGGATCTTGATGGGTTAAAAATAGACTTTGTGGACTCTTTTAAAGAAATAGATACAAAAAAAACTGTAGATATGGATATTACTAATCTTGAGGAAAGTATTAATACCTTATTAGCTGAAATCATGACAATATGTTTGTCTGATAATCCAGAGTTTTTAGTCGAGTTTAGAGAGGATTATTATGGTCCCAATATGGTTCAATATTGCAATATTATGAGGGTGAAAGACTGCCCTAATGATTTCAACAAAAATCGAGTGGGTCTGACAAATATTCGATTATTGGCACCAAGTGTGGCACCCCACGGAGATATGCTCCTCTTTCATTTAGAAGACAATTTAACATCAGTCACCTTACAATTTCTGAATTGTTTGTATGGTGTTGTGCAATTATCTGTGGACTTGGTGAAACTGAATTCTGAACAAGCAGAGATAATTACATTTTGGCTAGATTATCAGATGAGAAATCAGAAGGTATTACTACATCAAGATTTTGTGGCATTGAATCCACACTTGGGTTATAACTTCCTTGGTGCCGGTTCCAATGATAAATGGATTCTGACAAGTTATCAAACGGATCAAGTGATTCATCTCGATAAATCATTCATGGCAAAACAAGTGGATATTATAAATGCCTCCTTAAGTAATTACCTGATTATTGCAACAGATGATTTTTTGGAAGAGGTTGCTTTTGAGATTTTTAACTTAAAAGGGCAAAAAGTGGATCAGGGCCAATTAAAATTAACAGCAATTCAAAAAATTGAGGTGCCAGCATGTGGCTTGCTTGTTCTGACTGAGATTTAATGGAGGCAATCAAATGAAATCGATAGAATATATAGATGAATGGAAAATTTCGGAACGTTATTTCGATTCCAATCATTTAGGTAAATATGAGGCTATCATGGCGCAGGGAAATGGATATTTGGGTTTAAGAAATGTTCACGAAGAAGAGTATCCTGGTGAAACGAGGGATATGTTTGTTGCGGGAGTCTTTAATAAATTTTCCAAAGAAGAAGTTACAGAATTGGCGAATTTTCCGGACGTCACGAACTTTGAAATATTTTTAGATGGTGAACGTTTTTCTCTAGTAAAAGGATATCACGAAAATTATCAAAGAGTTTTCAATTATCAGAATGGTGAATCTATTCGTTCCTTTACATGGGGAGATGAGTCGGGAAAAAAATTGGCATTTACTTTCCGTAAATTTATCTCTATGCATAATAAGCATTTACTCTTGATTGATTTAGAAATCAAGAACCTTGGAAAAGCTGTGAAGATTGATCTTAAAACGGGAATTGATGGAACAAAATCCAATTCTGGGAGTCAACATTTTGAAGAAGGTGATAAACGATTCTTTGAAAATAAGTATCTGTATTTGCACACAAATACAACAGAAACCAAGGTAGAAGTAGGGTTGGCCAGTTATTTAAAAATGTCTCGCGTGGAGAGTAGTCGGCCAGTGATGGGGCGACGAAAACTACACGAGGTAAAATCAATAATTTTATCCGATGAAGAAAGCTTATCGGTTACTAAATATGTATTGGTTTGCACCCAACGAGATCTGGAAGCGGACAGTAGTGAGTACCTGAAGGCTGAATTGATTGAGAAACTCAAAGTTGAAATCGAACGTAGTTATGAAGACCAATTAACAGCATCGGCCAAGGCTTGGGAAGACGTCTGGCGAATTGCTGAAGTAAAAATAAAAGCGCAAGATTTCCATGACCAGTTACTTTTAAATTTTGCTCGGTACCATATGCATGTGATGTCGCCAACTCATGATGACCGTTTGAATATCGGTGCAAAAGGAATGAGTGGAGAAGGATATAAAGGACATACGTTTTGGGATACGGAAATTTTCATATTGCCTTACTTTACCTATACTTTTCCAGATCAGGCTAAAAATTTAGTGAATTATCGGATCAAAGGGTTAGCTGCTGCTAAGAAAAATGCACAATTGAATGGTTATGAAGGCGCGCAATATCCTTGGGAATCCGCTTGGTTAACGGATGGTGAAGTGACACCAAAACTTGGCGATATTGATATCATCACAGGTAAACCTACGCCAATTTTGACAGGTGAGATTGAACATCATGTAACTGGTGATGTAGTTTATGGCATGAGTGATTTTCTAAGTGCCACACAAGATCAATCGGTAACAGTAGACTATTTTGAAGTGGTCATGGAAGCGGCGAAGTTCTGGTGTTCACGAGTGATTTTTAGTGAAGAAAACAATCGTTATGAGATCCATGATGTCATTGGTCCTGATGAGTATAAGGAACATGTGAACAATAATGCCTATACAAATTATTTAGCAAAATTTACCTTGGAACGAGCCTTGTCTGAATACGCGAAGCAAAATGATAATCAAAAAAAGACATTTTACAAAGAAGATATTCAGACCATTCAAACAGTTTCTGATAAAATATACTTACCACAACTAAATGAAAATGATGTTCTTCCACAAGATGACACCTATATGCAAAAGACAATCGTTGATTTATCTAAGTATTTGAATGATGCTGAGGTCAATACAATATTTCTTGACTATAATTTGGAACAGGTCAATGAATTGCAGGTTTCCAAGCAGGCGGATGTACTCTTACTGTTGTTACTTTTTTCAGAGAATTATACGAAAGCTGCACTTCGTGCCAATTGGGATTACTATTATCCTAAGACTTTACATGATTCTTCCCTTTCACTTTGCATGCACTGTAATTACGCGTTGATGATTGGTGAAGAGACATTGGCTTATGAGCTGTTTGAAAAATCTTTTGAGATTGATCTTGGTAGTTATAACATGAAATCCTCTGACATGGGTATTCATTCGGCTTCCATGGGTGGGATTTGGCAAAATGTAGTCAAAGGTTTTGGCGGATTTACTAATGAAAAGGGAGAATTACATCTAACTCCTAGGTTGCCAAAAGCATGGGACGGATTATCCTACAATATCATCTTTCTGAGGAGAAAGGTAACCGTAGATATTTCCCATGAACGTGTTCAAGTTGATCTACATGGCGGTGCGCCACTAGATATTTATATATTTGGTGAAAAATATCATTTGGAAAACACAATATTAGTTGAATACAAGTAAAGAATGAGGTGAAGCCAATGGTTACGATTCGAGATATTGCTAAATTATCAGGTTATTCAGTAACCACTGTTTCAAGAGCATTAAATAATCATGATGACGTTAATCAAGAAACAAAAGCAGCTATTCGAACGATTGCAGATCGAGAGGGATATGCCCCTAACATCTTAGCTCAAGGTTTGGTTAGTCGTGATTCGAAAACCTTTGGTTTCATTAGCTCAAATGCTGTTGGCAGTTCACCAATAGATAATTTTACTTTCTTACTCTTTATGAAATCTCTGGAGCAAGCCAATGTACTTGGCTATGATATTGTAATGATTTACTACAATGAAGAAATTCATAAAAACAAATCATTTAAACAGTTTATTGCAGAGCGGAATTTGACAGGAGCTATTTTACAAGGTTTCGATGCAGATGATCCACTTTGTAAGCAAGCACTTGAATCAAGCATACCTACTGTTTTTATTGATATTGGGCTTTCAAACCAAACCTCAGGTTATGTGGTTTCAGATATTGAAAAAGCAGCGGATATTGGTTTCAAGTATCTTTTAGAGAATTGTGGCTATCGCAACTTGCTTTTTGTACATGGTTCCTTAGAATCTTGGGTTACTTCACAATGGTTAGCGGCTGTGGAGAAGGCTGAAAATAAGTATCACTCATATTTTGATTCGTTCAATATGCTTAACGGGCATTATTTACTTTCAGGTGCGCAAGAAGTCTTGAAAGTAAACTCAGAGTTACTGAAACCGAAAGAAATGGCGATTTTTTGTGCAAGTGACTTGATGGGAATAGGTGTGCTACAAACATTAATGAACTTGGGCTATAAAGTGCCTGAAGATTTCAGTGTGCTCGGCTATGATGGGATGGATATTTCCCAGTATGTAACGCCTTCTTTATCTACTGTTACACAGCATCCAGGTGAATTGGGTGCGCAAGCAATCAACTTGTTGATCGAGTTAAAAAATGGTAACAAGGATGTAGATAGTCAAAGTTATCGGGATATCGATGTAGATTTAATCATTCGTGATTCAACAAGGGAGTTGCAAAAATGTTAGAGCTTTTTACAAATGGCTTACAGTTTAAGTTTAACGAGATTTCCCGTTATCAGGGAAAAAACCAGAGTAAGCCACTTTCCTATTTACTTATTTTAGTGCTAGGCTTAAGTTTAATTTTGATTGGTTTTCAAGCCAGTCAAGTCAACTTAGGTGCGTTCGGTCGAGAAATAATGAGTGCAAAAATCAAAATATCTGATAACCAAGTGCTTACACCTTTATCAGATAAGAATAGTCTGGATAATTTGTCACAAGAGACAGGCATTACAATTGAAAAGACGGGTTTAAACATAAAAAATGTTGGTTCTATTAATTATGAGTTATTACGAAATCTTTCAGATAATACTGAGCCGGCAGCTGACTTAGGTCAATTAGTGAAGGCCGGTCACAATGATTTAATGAATATTACTTTTTTGACCCTATATTTAAAGACCTTACCTTTTATTATTGTGTCATTATTGACAGAAGTGATACTTAATCAACTATTGAAAAAGAGTGTAACTCAAAGACAACTAACCAACGGTCAGGCGTTAACCATGACTGTATCCTTACTGACCTTACCAGCTCTTGTTTATCTTTGTTTAAGAGTAGCTGGGATAAAGGATGCGATGGCGTTATTTATTTTTGTCGCAGTATCTGTGATGATTAGTTTTCTCTATAGTCGTCAATTGAACGTAGGAGAACAGGAGAGTTTATCTAATGAAAAATGAAGTTTGGTGGAAAGATGGAGTCATTTATCAAATTTATCCCCGTAGTTTTAAAGATACCACTGGTAATGGGATGGGGGATATTCCCGGGATTATTGAGAAATTAGATTATTTAACCTATTTAGGAATTAAAGCAATTTGGCTATGTCCTGTTTATCAATCTCCCAATAAAGACAATGGCTATGATATTAGTGATTATAAAAAAATCTTAGTAGATTTTGGCTCGATGGCTGATATGGAGAAGTTGATTGCAGAAGCCAGCAAGAGAGAGATTCGTTTAATTATGGATTTAGTTGTAAATCATACCTCGGATCAACATCCGTGGTTTATTGAAGCCAGGAAGAGTAAAGAAAATCCTTACCGAGACTATTATATATGGCGAGATGGATACAAGGGTCAAGTCCCAAATGATTTGACCTCGGTATTTAGTGGGTCTGCCTGGAAGTTTGATGAAGAAAGCGAACAGTATTTTCTTCACTTATTTACGGAAGAACAACCAGATCTCAACTGGAAATCAACCCAGATGCGCCATGAAATATATGATATGATGAATTTTTGGCTAGATAAGGGAATTGGTGGTTTTCGCTTGGATGTGATTGATTTAGTAGGTAAAGATCCAGACAAGAAAATTACAGCGAATGGACCACATTTACATGAATACTTACAAGAAATGAATCAAGCAACCTTTGGTAAGAATTCAAATATTTTAACTGTAGGGGAAACTTGGGGCGCGACACCAGAAATTGGGAAATTATTTTCTGATCCACAACGACACGAACTATCGATGATTTTTCAATTTGAACATATGATGCTAGACCAAAAGAATAAAAAAGACAGTTCAGAGAAATGGGATCTAGCACCTTTAAAAATCGCAGACTTGAAAGAGGTTATTTCTAAATGGCAGATAGCCCTCGGTAATCAAGGATGGAATAGTCTTTTTTGGAATAATCATGATTTACCTCGGATTGTTTCTAGATGGGGAAATGATAATGAATATTGGCTAGAAAGTGCTAAACTTTTTGCAATTCTTTTGCATTTTCTAAAAGGAACACCTTACGTCTATCAAGGTGAGGAAATAGGAATGACTAATATCACTGTAGATAGTATCGATCAAGTAGATGATATTGAGGCACGTAATATGTATTTTGATCGATTAAAAAAGGGCTACGATGAGCAGACTCTATTACATGCGATTAATATTAAAGGGCGAGATAACGCCCGTACGCCAATGCAGTGGGATGATAGTGAAAATGCTGGATTCACCACGGGTAAGCCGTGGTTACCAGTCAACCAAAATTACAAGAAAATTAATGTTCACGCACAACTAAATGATCCAAACTCTATCTTGAATGTGTATCGTTTTCTGATTAATTATCGAAAGAATAATCCGTTAGTTGTTTATGGTGATTATCAATTATTGGAAAGCCATAAAAACATCTTCGCTTATACACGAACGTATGAAGGAAAGACGTTGTTGGTAGTGGCAAATATTTCCAATAATATGGATCAATTCGATTTAAGTAAGTTTGACCTTGCAGACGAAGTGTTGATTGCGAACGCTCCTATTGATTTAAGTGAAGACTTAGTGAGTTTGCCGCCCTATGGTGCTTTTGCAATTCTTGCCAAATAAATAGTGTCTACTGGACAATTTAAAACTACAGGTACATTAATATTTCTGCCACAGATAATTACTAGCTAATGGATATCGCTAGTATCATGGTGAGAGTCTCAGTATCTACTTATAACAAAAACAAAAATATTTGTGTGCACACCGGGAACTATGCATGAGGAAATCCTGAAGTTTTTGAGGTAGGCCGTAGACTGTGAATTATTCCTGACAACGGCAATGTGGAAAATGCTGACTATGCGGTTGACACTTGTCCCAACGCTGTTTTAAAATGTGTAATGAAAAAGGTTGGCTAGTTGTTAATCCATAAATGAACAATTATTTCAGTTCTTCTGTTTTCACCAAAAGAGAATTAATAAAGTGGGGTTGGCGTATAGTACGTAAAAACTAGACTAACTTTTTCATATATCATTTTGTAAAAAAAGAATTTTAGGAAAATTAGAATATGCAGATGTTTTATTGTAATAAATAGTGTCTTCTCTAGTTAAACAAATTATAGTGAATGCTGGATACAAGATGCCTAAGCTCGTTTAAATTTTGAAAGGAAATCAGGTAAAAAAGCAAAAAAATTCCTTCAAAACCGTGAAGTAGCCAGCCATTTAGGTAGCTACCTCATGGTTTTTCTTTCTAGTTGTAAGTAATTTTGGCTCTTCGACATTTAGTGTTGGTAGAGAAAGATACAACTGAAAATTTAGTCATAACCAGTTAGGCAGAGTGCTTAACTGGTTTTTGTTTTACTTGGAAGATCAAGCCTTGAATGAGATAAATTCTTGCTCGAAAGTTGTGGAAATTTCGATAGCCGTAGGCTACTCGTTTTATCACTTTTATCTTGTTGTTTGTTCCTTCTAATGCACCATTACTATACCTGGTTTTTAAAGCATATTGAATCCCTAATTTGTATTTATTTAAAAACGTCAGCTTCTTACAAAACCATTGTGGGAGGCGTTGATCTAAGCTGTTGATCGTATCGAAAAAGCTTTGGCTGTCCTTGTGTTTAAAGTGATAGAGGAGGAGCTGACAAGTCTCGTAAGCCCTTGTTAATTGCTCGTCATAACTCAAAAGTTCATCGACGATCGCTTTTTGCGTCATTGGTCTACGAAAGGATCGATCATATTGATAATTGGAACTATCCAGATCATAGGCATGCTTCAGGAGTAATTTCCAGAATCGCTTCAATCGTCGATACTTTGTCGGTTCCGTTTTTTGAAAACTGTTCATTGTTTTGATACGCAACTGGTTTAACGCACGAGTGATCTGTTGGACAATGTGAAAGCGATCCGTCACGATTTTGGCGTTTGGGAAGACCGCCTTTACAAGTTCAAAATAAGGGGCATTCATATCCATCACGACGTATTTCACGTTCGCTCGTGCTTTCCGAGTGAATTTAAGGAAATATGGTTTTAAGAAAGCAAGGCGACGATTCTCCAATACACCGATTAATTGCTGGGTCTGCCCATTCATAAAGACAAAACTCATTTTTCCACTGCAGGACTTCATCGATTTGAACTCGTCAAAACAAAGGACCGAAGGCAATGTATCAAAACGAGGATGATACGTTTTTAAACAGGTGTGTAGGACACGCAGAACGGTTACGTCAGAGACAAAATAGCGATCGGCAATTTCTTTTCTTGTTGTATTCTTCGCCAGTTCTAAGGCAATTTGAACCTTTAATTCCTTTGAAAGATAGCAGTTTTCATCCACCAAATTGGTCTGAGCGTTGAATGTCGACTGACATACCTGCTATCATCAAAACAGTTCCCATTTTTTCATCCGTATCTCGATAAAGATATCCCATAATAACAGAAATAGCCCCAAACGCTACAGGAATAAATAGTAATGAAATCAACATAGAAATCCATCCAATAATCAAATATAATTTCCCTGTCTCTTTCCCTTTATCAATGTGCTCTTTTACTTCAATGAAAATCTGATCAGTATTCTTCTTTTCAACCTCTGACACTGCTAAGTGGTTCATTCTCTGAGATGTCCCACAAAACTGACAATATTTACTTTCATCCGCTATCTCTTTACCACACTTTTTGCAATACATACTCATCCTCCTGATTATAGATTGATTAATCGACTCTATTAAATTTCTCGTAAAGCAACTCATTTACAGGTATGTCTAAAATTTCAGAAAGAATTTTCATTTGGTAAGGTTTGGGAATAGTTCTCCCGGTTTGCCATGAACTTATACACTGTTGTGTTACATGCATTTTTTTTGCTAACTCAATTTGAGAAAATCCTTTCTCTTGTCTGTATCGGCTAAGGTTACTTATTTTTTTCATGATCCCACTCCTTACATCCATTATAAACAACACAATGATGTATTTCAACTCTAATAAAGCATAAAACATTTTGAAACGACACCTTTACAACAAGTTGTTGTATTCTATTATGAACGGAGGTGTTATTTTGGAACAAAAACTATATGCAAAAATGATTAGAGAGAAAAGAAAAGCTTTGGGATGGACACAAAAAGAACTAGCTGAAAAAATATTCTCTACACAACAAGCTGTTGCACGGTGGGAAAATTCTATAACTGAACCCAATTTAGAAAGTTTAACTGCCCTTTCTAAGGCATTAGGAGTACCTGTAAGCCATTTTATAGACAAAGAAATAGTTGAGACAGAGGAAGACTTCTTAACCTTATATCGCTCTCTTAATCCCCGGGACAGAGAAAACACTATCTCTTATATGAGACTACTAAAAAAACAAGAAATTGAGCGAAATAACTTTATCTGATAATCCCCTAGTATTGAATGGTTTAGCCGCTTTCATCGATAATACTAAGCACTTTTTCGCGCAATCGGATGATTTTTCTGTTAACAGATTCTGTTTTTATACCTTGCTTTTTTGAAATTACCTCTGGTTCCATCATCATTATTTCCATTAAAAATACTAATTCTGTATCTTTTAACCTCTGAATAAGTTCATCCATTATTTCCATATTTCTTTGGTGAATAGACACATTTTCCGATAGCCCACCGTACGAGACATTGTCTGATAAATACCCTATCTCGTACTTGTTCTTATATCTATTTATCTTAGATAACCGATTTTTTTTGATAAATTGCTTTTCATCATTGGATAGTTTACCGTACTTCTTTTCAAACTCAATTTTACGATCTTTTTCCATTCTTCTTTTCCTATTGAGTTCCTTCTGGAAAAATCTATCAATCGTCGCCCGTTTCGCATTGGATAAGATTTTAATTATTTCGTAAGAACTTTCTGAACAATCCGATAGGAGGTACTCCTCATACGAAATATCACTACCCGTAGTAGTAAATCGTTTTTTGCCATTACTCAATTCAAAAAGAATACTATAAGCAAATTCATCTTTTATAGTCCTTTTATCCCAAATATGATACGGTAATAAATTTGAAAAAAGGCGTTTAAGCATCCATTTTCCTTTTTCGGTACTTTTAATTTTCCAGTTGATAATATCGAAATTTTTTATCTCAAGACTATTTTTTTTCATTTTCTATGACCTCATTGTCCGTTTTTTTGTTTTTGCGCCCCTAATAACTGTGAGAAGATGATTAATTATTTTATTATTCGATGTCTATATGGATATAAAGTATTTTTCTTTTAATAACTGTGCATAAAGTCATTTTTATAATTAGCAAAGTAACTATCCTCGGGAGGGGGCAAAGCCCCCTTCCTCGGTCAATCTGAAAGATTGCTCGGGTTTGGGGCGAGTAGCCCCAAGGTCTTAAAGCCCTAATTATGCCTTTTGCCAAGACTACTCAGTATTAAGAAATAATTAATTTTATTTAAGTTAAGTGAATCAATACTTATGCTCATCTAAGAACTCAACAATGTCTGCTTTCTTGTATAGACACAGACCATCAATAGTAACTCGTTTTAATCCTTGTTTACGTAATTTAGCCAACGTGTTTGTGGAAATATCTCCTAAATATTCTTTTGTCTGCGATGTAGTGAGATAATCTCCAAACCTATTTATTTCAGTTATCAACTTTATTTCACTTCTCAACTCTGACTTGAATTCCTCAAATACCCTTTCAGTGTTTACCTATATTTTCAATTTTAAAGCCTCCTAAAAAACAAAATTTATACACCGAATCATATATGTAAATGAATAGAATATCAACATAAAAAAGGTTGAATAACACTAATAAAAAGCCTTTAAAAAGGGTTATTGACAAAAGTCAATAACCCTAAAAAAAATTCCCTAACCCGTGAAAACTCTTTTTTACAACAATATTAAAAAACATTTACAAGAATAAGTCAATAAAAAGTGTTTACTAAGTAAACACAAAATAGTATTATTAAAACAGGTGATAATAATGAATTATAAAAAATACGATTTTTATGATCCTACAGTAGTTGGGAAAAGAATTAAAACTATTCGTGAAAGTTTTAACTGTACAATGGAACAATTCGGACAGCTCATTAATGGCACAACAAAAGCCGCCGTTTTTAATTGGGAAAAAGGAAAAAGGCTACCTAATAAAGGTAGTCTTGAGCTGATTGCTATACTAGGTAAAACAACAGTTGAAGATATTGTCTACGGAAATTTTGAGAAATACCTCGTTTCATTGTTTACAACCGAGTCCTTTCTGTATTCCAAGGTGAAAAATAAATTGAAACATTCTCAACAATATGAGCTATTCAGTTTCTATGAATCTGTGTCCGAGGAAAAAAAGAGTTTAATTATAAAAAACGTAATCGAGGATACCAAACGTTTACATTTTGATTATTTTGATATAGCTAATATTATAGATTTATTTTTGATGCATACGGAGAACAGCTTAAAAATAAATCTATTTGTCAAAACTCTTCCGCCGAAAGTAGAGAATTTATTAATTGATATTGAAAAAAACGAACTAACGATTGATGAATTGAAATTGTTAATAAAATATCTAAGTAATAAAATACAAAAATGAGTACATCTGGTAATTTGTTTAAAAGAAGGGGGGAATGCGATGGAAATTAGCCTATGAGCTCTCAGCGGGCTTGTACGGCTTCTGTAAGGAGGTTTTATCAATGGCAATACTGAAACAATATAAGAAAAGTGATGGTACAACAGCGTGGTTCTACAAGCTTTACATGGGCAAAGATCCCATAACTGGAAAAGAAAGACGGACAACACGTAGAGGTTTTAAAACAAAAAAGGAAGCTTGCTTAGATTTAGCTAGATTACAATTAGAAATCGAATCCAAAGGAGTAAATAATAACTCCGTGCGGACATACAGCGAACTATATAGACAAGGTAAAATTTCGTTATATGAACCATTAATAGATATGAGTGCAACGAAGCCAAATTCTAATATGCTTTTTATTCGACAACTCGAAGATATAGGGCAAATAACTCTAAGTGATAATGATAGTGAGGATTATGTCATGGATCTTCTCTATGATAAACTTCTTTATGAAAATAATAGTATTCGTTGGATTCAAGATTCTGAGGTTACGGAAGAAGAAGTTTATAGCGTTGAACAAGCAGCAAAAAGTGAGTGGAGAAAGCAATTTAGGAGAATATACCGACAAGCAAAAAATGCTCAGCTAACCGAAGAGGAGATTCTAACTCTCGCTCGACAGTTATTCGAATCAATTGAAGATACTACCGTTGATTTTTCGATGGAAGTAACTTCAAAAAAGAAATTAGGAAATGGTCTCTTTTTAAATTTATCCGATAAGCCAGTTATAGGTTGGCATAAAGATTGGGAGGAAAAGTATAGTGGCGAAAAAGATTTACAATAATGATTTTTACTGTTCTACTGCCTTGCTTTTGGTTTTATTGCATCGTAACCAATGGAAGCTAAGTGAAATATCTTTGATACTACCTCTAGTAACGCAGAAAAGAATTGTAGACACAATGAATCGAAAACGAAAAGATTTTTCACTTTTTGATCTTATTATTGATAAGCCACAGAACTTTTATAACTTTAATCTACTGTTTGATAGTTTCAGAAATACGACTTTGAACAGCCTATTCTTTTTAATTTATAGTGGAGTCATTACTTTTGATAATAATACAATCCTAGTTGTGAAGAATTCGATTGATAATGATCAAATTAAGCGACTCATTAAGGGAAATAAAAAATTAATCGCTATTGAAAGGAATAGCAATAAGGTTGCTGAGCTAATCAAAGATAAGTCAGATCTTGCTGAACTATATACGATGTTAGGGGTAAGTTTATGAGATTTTGTATTAATAAACTGATATTATGGCAGAAAGACGGACAAAGAAGAGAACTTAAATTTTTAGAAAATAGAATAAATGTTATTACCGGGGATAGTGGTACAGGCAAATCAGAGATAATATCAATCATTGAATATTGCTTATTTTCATCTGAGGTTGATATTACTGAGGTGAAAATAAACGAAAATGTTTTATGGTACGGTATTAATTTCACAATTAATGAGAATATGTATACTATTGCTCGTTACAGAATTGAAGACAACGAGCTATCAGATAACTATTTTTCTCACCTCTTGGTAAAATACCTACACATGATGAAATTGAGCCAAACAGTGCAGCAGAAACAATAAAGCCAATTATTGAAACAGAATTTGGTGTAACAGAAAAAACAGTTTTTCATTATGGTGGTAAGAATATTTCTCCTGGAAGCAAAATATCTTTTAAATATTTTTTAATGTTTTGCATATTATCCGGAGACATAATATCGAGTAGTCGTGGATTTTTTGACACAAAGAATGATCTTCGAAATCAAGAAGCACTGGACCGTATTTTTGATTTAGTAACTAAAATCAAGTCTGAAGAAGATATGGCTCTTTCCGAGGAATTGGCTAAGCAAAAAAAATTATTATCTTCATTGGAACGGAAACGAGATAAAGAAGATGCAATGTTAGAATCCTTCAATAAACAGGTACGTCTGTTAGTAAAACAAGCAGCAAATCTAGGTATGTTAGAAGTTAACGATACTAATAGTGATTTTTTGCTTAGCGAGTTAAACAGAATCAAAAGCAGTTTTAGTCAGATAATAAAAGTAGATGATTCTAGGGTAGATGAATTAAATGATCTTTTGAAAGAAAGAAACAGCAAAATCAGCCTGAAACGGAAACTTTTAACTTTTAATAATGAATTTGATCTCTATCTAAAACTTGCAAATCAAGAAAAAGAGAATCTACTCCCTGCTGAAGAATTTACTAGTGAATTTAATGCAGTGCTAGATATTCCTGAAGTCAAATTACTAAAAGCCCAACTTGACTATGAACTAAGTGAAATAAAAAAGGTATCGAAATCTAAAACAAAAATCGTTTCAAAAATTAATAGACAAGTTGCCAAATTAGAAAATGAAATAGTAGCTCTCAATGAGAAAGCGGACTTATTGAATAGAGATATAATTAAGTCTAATGAAATTTTTCAAAAACAATTGCGTTTCGCGGGTCAATTAGAAATACTACTGTCTCAAATGGAAGAAGCAAAAGCTGTAGATGATTATACTAACCAAATAAAGCAACTCAATGAAGTAATAGAGTCTCTCGAAAATATTCTTGTTGATTATAAAGAGAAGAAAGCTGAAACAATACAACTTATTAATGAAATAATTCAAAACTATCTTGATTTTGTTGGAAACTCTTTTGAAGATTATAATGGATACAAGGCGGATTTTGATTATAAAAGTAAATCGTTGCGATTACGGAAACCAAAATCATTAAAACACACTAAGGTTGGTAGCAGTTCAAATCACATGTTCTTGCACCTCTGCCTGTTTCTGGGATTACAAGATTTCTTTATTCAAAATGATAGCCGATATATTCCGTCATGGTTGGTATTAGATCAACCAAGTAGACCGTATTATGGTGGCAATGGAAACAGTAAGGAACTTGGAAAAGGTGACGGTTCAAAGGATTATAAAACCGATGAGGCAAAGATAAAAAGAATGCTACAGTTACTTGTTCATTTTTCGAATATTATCAATGAAGACTATAAAAAGAATTTTCAAATTATTATGTTAGAGCACATACCGGTCTCAGCCTGGGAAAAAGACGAAATTTTAAATAAAAAATTTCATTTAGTTGAAGAATTTCGAGATGGAAATGCCCTAGTTAAGATGTAAATAGGAGAGAGTTAAATGTAGTGAGAGATACTTGAGAGGGCTTTTATCGTATATTTGGTCTCCCAAAAGTGGGGTGTAGGTTCGTTTAAACTAATTATGCGGAGAACGCGTAAATACATGATACGATGTATATTATTAAGCATTCTAAAAGGAGTTGATGAGTATGTCTGATTACAAATATTCAGTAAAAAATACGACTAAAACTGAGCGCAAAATGCTCCGTAATGTTGCACTGAGCTATTCAACTTTAGATGCTGCAGAACCTTCGGAAAATGCAATGAAATTAGTGGAAGAGTAAGTGACAGGAAATATAGAAATTGTTGAGATATCAAAAATACTCATTGAGAAATATCGTTCGTCTGAGTTAGAATGCTATTGAGAAACAATGTTGTTTAAGTTGATGATAGATATTTCTAGGTACGATATATCAAATGTGAATTATTGTTTATATGTTATTTATATTTAGTAGTCGTGTTCTGGTTTGCGTATTTTTTTGATGTACGTTTTGATGTACGAGTTGCTTGAAATTAGTTTAAATTGATTGATATATAGATTTAGGAAGAATCTATAAAAACCTTGATATTAAAAGGTAATCAAACTGGTTTCGTTATTTATAAGCAAAACCAGGTCTTAAGAAAGCTCGTAAAGCTTCTCAATTCTCAAAACGTTAATATTACTGGAGTCGTTGCGAATTTATTTTCTTGCGAACACAGTATGGGACGGAGACTTCTTTGGAAATCAAGTACCATTCGTCTCAACATTTCAGGCACTTTCCAATGTTTGGAAAGTGCCTTTTTTCCTTTATTACGAAAAATTCTTCATTTTTCTTACAGCCTAACTTAACATCCTCATCTCGATATAAAATAAATATTCATCAGAAGTAGCTATTTATGTCGCCAAAATTAAATTTTGGCGACTTTTTTAAGTTATCTTCTAAATAATCTTCATATTAAGCAACATTTAACCCAAAAGAGCGAGTTTTTGGGTCAGTTCGGAAATGACTTGGTCAGTGCTGCGGAGAGAAATTGGTAGAATAACAGTCTTCTTTGTATCTTGGCCGGATTGATAGACGCTGGCATCACACAGAACAATCCGTTCACAAGAGTAAAGAAATTCATTTTTTAATTCGGCTAGTGAATGGTAGATGGCAACATTTACTTTATGGGGCGCATGGACCACTTCCATCAAGCGTTGGCGGTAATACATTTGTTTAAAGGAATTATCTGAGACAATGAAGATTTCTTTGGGTGTACACTTGCAATTTTTTTGTAAAAGCACGTAGATACTTTTAGTGAATTTGGAAATGAGGTTACAGTTCCAACGGATAGAAAAATTGTGTCGTATCCGCCAATTTTCGAGAATTTCTAAAATAAGAGCATACAATTCTTTTTGTTTCGGCGTTAAAATTTGGAGCGATTCTGGGAGAAAGACTTGCCCATCTGCCCAGGTTGTGCGCATTAATTGTAAGAATGCTTGTTGAAAGATTTCATCTTCTGAATCAAGGGCGCAAATATGGGCTGCGATGTCTACGACTAATTCTTGTAAAAAAGGATTTTTTTGAACGAAGCTTTTGTAAACAATTGTGAAATCCTTTTTAAAAAGATCAATGGTGCTATTTGTATAATTACGGGAATTAAATAATGACAAAATAAAATAAGTGTCTGCTTCTTGCAAGTGTAAATTTTTTTGCATGGCTAAGCCCGTTTTGACTAATTGGAATAAGGGCTTTTTTTCTGCTTCTTGTCTTTCAACCTTGGGGAAAGTTAGTGGAAAGTCCACTCTACCCATAGCAATTTCAATGCCGCGGGTAATGTATTTGCGTTCATCGATGCAATAACGGCGGTCAAAAAAATTCTTTTCGACAAATTGGATGACTTCTTCAATGGCGTTTTGTACTTCGGTGTGTTGTTGTTCGTATCCTTGCCAATCTATGTAACGAGTTAAGGCTAATAACAAGTTTCGAATATCAAATTCGGGGATTAGAATTTGTTTTTCTTTTAAATAGTTATTTTCTTTAAAAAAATCTAGAATTTGTTTTTTGACGGCGTAGACTTTGCTCAACGAGATAAACTCATTATCGGCCAGTTGGGTACTGGAAAATTCGCCGGCAAAATAATGGGCTAGGAAACGAAGAAAATAGGAACTGCTGTAAATTGTTTGCGTTAATTCTGTACGGGTGATGCCATGTTTAAATAGTATTTTATAGAGATGATGGTCTTTTGTTACAGAATCGATACAATAGTCGAGTTGTTCAAGGATACATTCGATATCATGTTGAATGGTTGGAAGGGAAACATCTAGCAGATTCGCTATTTCATCAATTTTAATCTCTTGATATTCAAAGACATGTTCGCAGATATATACTTTACGAAAAATATTTTTTTCAATATACTTCTCTAACATAGACTATTCGCTCCTGTTCATTTTTCTTTCAATTAAGAAGTATACCACGGATGATAAGACAGAAAAAAGGGGTTATACCAAAAAAGGTATAGCCTCTTTTTTTCGGACTGTTTTTCAATACCTGATGATAGAAAAGGATTAAGTGAGATAATTTTTTTGAAAAATTTTTTAAATTTTAAAATGGTCTAATCAAAGATGTCGACATGTAATTGGGCGACGACATCTTTTAATAACTGAATACCTGCGGCACTATTTCCACAATTATCGAGTGCTGGACTAAAAACACCAAAACCATAACAGTTTGGCACAGCAGCCATTAATCCGCCACCAACGCCACTTTTAGCTGGGACACCCACATGAGCGGAAAATTCGCCCGATTCGTCGTATAAGCCAGCTGTCGTCATAATAGATTTAACAATCGTTGCACTTTTTTCTGAAATAATGCGGGTGTTGTTCCAAGGAGCAATCCCTTTATTAGCTAAGACTGCACCGAGATGAGCCAAACCGTTAGCTGTAACATTGACAGAACATTGCTTAAAGTAGGTATCTAAGATTTCTTCTACGTTTCCTTTTATCATTTGATTACCTTTCATGTAGTAAGCGAGGGAACGGTTAATATCACCTGTTTTAGATTCTGAAAGCTAGATTTCTTCATTTAATGTGATTGCTGGATCGTGACATATTTCCTTCATGAAAGATAAAATCCGGTCAAATTTATCATCCATGTTTTTCCCGTGAATTAAAGAGGTAGTGGCAATCGCCCCTGCATTAACAAAAGGATTCATTGGGTGTTTTTGTTGGTTGATTTCCATATTTAAAATGGAGTTAAACGCAAATCCTGTGGGCTCAGTATTAATTGTTTCAAAAACCGTTTCTAGGCCGTTATCTTCAATGGCTAAAAGTAAAACAGGGACTTTTGAAATACTTTCAATGGCAAAACGAGCAGAGGCATCGCCGGCTTGTATTAAATTATTTTGTTTAATATCGTAAATTGCCATTCCCAGTTGTTTAGGATTAACTTCAGCTAATGCCGGAATATAATTTGCGACTTGACCTGTTTGATAATAGTGAAAATTTTTTCCCACGAGTTCTTCTAATAGTTGTTGATTCATTGTAAAAACCAGCTTTCATTTTCATTTTTTTAGTTTGGTAACAGTTGAAAATTTATGGCGATTGGCATAAATCGCAAAAGGAATTATTAAAACAATTAAATACGAAACGATAAGAATGGTTTCGTATATTCCGTGTTGACTAGGAGCAATACTTGCTGGCGGCACAAATGAAATTGCAAAAGCAAATAAGGAAGTCAATAATCCAAGACACGCAATAATTGTTTTTATTACTTTTCCGCCTGGAACTTGATACGCACGTTCTAATTGGACATCAGAATGCACCATTTTTAGATAACCTATGAAAAACATGAAGTACAACATCAAATAAATGACGACCGTCAGGGACATGGCAGCCAAAAACGACATATTATTGCCGCCACCGCTTAGAGTGAATACTGCTGCCCAGATAGATGCGACAATGCCGTTTGCAATCATTAAATGAGCAGGCATACCATGGCTGTTTTCATAAGCAAAATACGTGGGCAATAATCCATCTTCTGCAGCGACATGAAGTGCTTTTGAAGGAGAGGTAACCCAAGAAGCGATTTCGCCAATTACCCCTAAGCAAACCAAAAGAGCAAGGACTTTGGCGACCCAAGCAAGGCTTGGATTAAGATGACGAAGTAAAAATTCCAGAGATTGGATGACACCAGTATTTAATGAAAGTCCGTGTTGGGGAACGGTTGTTGCTACGGTTAAACCACCAAATGTGTCTAAGATGATGGCTAAAATAACTAAGACAAACATGGCTAATGGATAATTTTTCTTAGGGTTTTCCATTTCATTGGCGTGACTGGCAGAAGTTTCTACTCCCATATAAGCTAAAATAAAGGAAACAAAAACAACTAATGTGGGAAGTTTAGAAAAATCTGGAATCAACGTTTTAAAAGATAAAGTTGTTTGTAAGGGTGCACCAGAAACTACATAATGAATCCCTAATGCAAATAAGATTAACGCCGGGAGTAAAATTCCCGCCATAAATCCTATCCGTGCAATTAATGAGGTATATTTTGTTCCTTTTAATTGGGATAGTAAGATGGCCCAAAATATAATTAGCAAAACGGCTAATTTTAAAAAGCGATTATTTTGAATGGCTGTAATTCCAGTTGCATAAGAAAGGGCACCAGTTAAAAAATACAACATGGTTAAATAGCCGACTGTGATTTCAAACCACTGAAAAAAAATAGCAGCAAAGCCGAATCGTTTTCCTAAAGTATTACTCACCCAAGTATAAATGCCGCCTTTTTCCCAGCCTTTGACTGTCGCCATCTCGGCGGCACAAAGGGCCACAGGGATAAACCATAACAGTCCGCCTAATAATAGAAAAAAGACAAGACTGAATCCGGAGGTAGCAAAGGTAGGATATTCATATAGTGAAACCACCATTGAAATTGTCATGGCTAGAAAACCGAAAAAAGTCAATTTTTTAGCAGGTAGTTTCGTTTTACTTTCTGACATGAAAGTTCCTCTTTTCTGTTTTTTAATTGAAAAATGAGAAGTCTAAACCATTTTTTTGATCGGTTGAACTAGGTGTGATGCGGGTATATTTTTTCATAATTTTTAGCATAATAGTGGTCAAAACAAAGGCATAAAAGGCCACAAACATTACGCCTAAAAGTTGGACGAAAAATAGCTGAACGCCACTGGTAGTTGTAAATAGACTAAGCCGGGTTGCAAATACCCCAACTAAAATAGTACCGGTAAAACCACCTATTCCATGCACACCCCAAACATCTAAAGCATCATCCCATTGCTTTTTCTTACGATAATTTACGGCCAGGTAGCAAATTAGCGATCCAATTAAGCCGATACAAAACGCACTACTAAATGATACGTAACCTGCACACGGTGTGATTGTTGCGAGACCGGCGATTGATCCTGTTAGTATATCGACAAATTCAATTTTTTTAGTTTGAAGTTTTGTGATACTCAACCACGTAATCATGGCAACTGCTAAAGCGATAAAGGTATTACCAAACGCTGTAGCGGCTTGATAATCGGCTCGAAATGTACCACCGGCGTTAAAACCAAACCAGCCAAACCACAAGAGGCCCGTTCCGATTGCTGCTGCCATTAAGCTACTGTGTTGGTTGCGCTCTGAAGGTAAGATACTCCGCTGTCCTAAAGTAAGTATGCAAGCAAGGGAGCCAAAACCCGCTGTGGTATGGATAACAGCACCACCAGCAAAATTACGAAATCCTAACTGGGCTAAAAATCCGCCACCCCAAATCCAGTGGCAAACTGGAAAGTAAATGAAAAGATTCCATAATATTACTAATGTCACATAACCTTTTAAGTTAAGTCTGCCGGCAAAAGCACCAGTCATTAATGGGACAGTAATGATGAGAAACATTAACTGATAAAAGAAAAATAGACTAAAAGGAATCGTAATACCGCGTAGAGTATTCGGTAGACTGATTAGATGATGAAAGAAAAAATAATCCGTCGGGTTGCCAATAATCCCGCCAATGTCACGTCCAAAAGCTAAACCAAATCCACCAAAAATCCACATCAACGTGGAAATACCCACAGCCAGGAATGATTGCGCCATAATAGTCAAAATATTATTTTTTCGCGCTAGTCCACCATAGAAAAAAGCAAGTCCGGGTGTCATTGAACAGACTAAGGCTGTACATAAAATCATAAAGGCGGTATTGCCGGTATTAATTGTAACTTCACTCATAATTGTTCACCTCCTTTGGCTACAGCTAACTATAGAGCAACTCTTCCTCTGTTTTTTTCAGAAAAATTACTGAAATATAACCCGTAGCACAAAAAAATAAAATAGAATGAAGCGCTCTAAAAACGATGTTTTTGGGAAATAGGAAGGAATTTGAAGAAAAATGACAAAAATAAATGGAGGTAATTTTTTTGTTTTTTCATTCTCGCGGTGTAAGAAAGTAAAAAATAAAAAAATTCGTTGCGATGAATAAATCGAAGTGAAATAAAGAGAGAACGCATTTCACATAAATGAGTGTGAGCAGGGTAAAAGGGGTAGCGCGCTTAACTTATGCGCACTAAGATTGATTTATTTAGTAGGAAAAGCTAACGAGGAAACGTGTGCGCTTTTAAAAAGGAAACTTCTAAAATACGCTTTAATAGAAAAGCAGAAAGCGTAGCATTTGTTGTTAGACGAGTTATTTAATGGCTGACAAATTTTTTCTTCTATAATATAGATTAGTGTATAAGTTTGTTCCGATTATGATTTCTGTTAAAAAAATTAACCTGCATAAAATAAACACCTCCTTTCAAAAATTCATTTGAAAGGAGGTGTTTGGTGTAACACGATTATTTTTTAGCACTGCACATTTGGTAATTCCTGTTATTTTTCATCGGGTGAACAGCGTAAAAATAGCTGCTGATAAAAAATTCTACTTTATTTTGAGAAATCTTTTCTTTTTAAATGTATCCCAAAGACAATCGCTAAGATGATCGAGGCACCGACGACTAAAAAGAAGCCGGTATTGGAGCCTTCGCCGGGCAATCCACCTGTATTCATCCCCCAGATGCCTGAAATAAGAGCGGGAATGGAGATAATCAAAGCGGCAGAGTCAAGATATTTCATTAAATGATTCAAATTATTATCCATCATATCTGAAAAGAGTCCCCCCACAGTTTCCAATAAATCCCGATAAATCTTGATGAGTTCTTCGGCATGTTTTTGATGTAGACGAATGTCGTATAAGACTTTGGGATTATGGAGCTTTTCAATGAACTGTTCTTTTTCCCACAAACTGTCTAAGGTACTTTTTTGACCGGCAAGTGTATGGTCGAGATAAACCACTGTTCGATTGGTATCTGCCAATTTGAATAATTCTTTATTTTCAGTAGTTTTTCTAGCCGCTTGATCAAGGTCATCGATATCTTTTTTTATGGCTAACAACTCTTGAATGTAATGGTTATATAACATGAACACGCTATACGTAATTAATCCTTCAAAAGTCGCTATTTTATCACTATATTTTTGCAAGAGATGGTCTAAAAAAGAGGATTTGTTCCCAAAGTAAGTGATTAAAAGAGAGTCTGAGAGAATAAAGATGATTGGTTTTAACCGGTCTTCAATTTTCTCTTCTTTTTTTTCGGATAAATTGGTCAAAACGAGGACATAGGCATTTGTCAAAGAAGTTTCTTCTAAAGCGTCAAAGTGAGAGACTTCTTCGGCAGAACGGGCACCAACAAAAATTTCTTCTGGCAAATTGTACTTTTCAATCAAGTTTTTTTGTTCTTCTGAAGTAGGATCTTCTAAAACCAACCAGTTACTTTCAGCTGCTGGTACTTGCTGAATTCCGTCATTTGCACCGATTTGAAAATGTTTAATCACAATCTTGCCCTCTCTTCTTTTTTTAATATTTAATCGTTTCCTACTCATTAGATGTACATTAATATTTTGTTTATGTCAAATAAAAGCAAAAAAAAGAATAATTATGAATTTGTAAGCGATATGTTTTGGCTTATTTGTTAAATGCGTTACAATAAAATGAGAATGAAAGGAGAGCGATATGATGGAACCTATATTGAAAGATCCACGGAAGTTGTATCACACAGATGGGTTTGACAAACAAGATCAAGAAACTCCAGCCCTTCAAACGAACATGAAACCAAATCCAGACTGTGGGGAAGAAAGTTATGTTGGCAACCACAAATTAGAAAATCGCCGTGTTTTGATTACAGGAGGAGATTCAGGTATTGGTCGTGCGGCAGCAATTGCTTTTGCGCGCGAAGGTGCCGATGTGGCGATTCAATTTTTCCCTGGGGAAGAAAAAGATGCCAAAGAAGTTGAGGAATGCATTCAAAAAGCGGGACGCAAAGCAGTTTTACTTCCTTTTGATTTACGGGATGAGAACGCACCAAAAGAAATCATTTCCCAAACTGTAGCGAAACTTGGCGGACTTGATACTTTAGTGTTAAATGCCGCCCAACAAATTTCACAAGAATCAATTGAAGAATTACCGATTCAACAAGTAAGAGATACATTTACGATTAATATTATTGCAATGTTTGAATTGGTGCAGTTGGCGCTGCCACATTTACCGGCGGGGAGTAGCATTATTACGACAACTTCTGTGCAGGCATTTAATCCAAGTGATCATTTAATGGACTATGCAGCTACCAAAGCTGCGATTGCGAACTTTACCGTTGGATTAGCCAAACAATTGGCTAAAAAAGGGATTCGTGTGAACGGGGTTGCACCAGGTCCGATTTGGACACCACTGCAATTGGATCAAGGCCAGCCAAAAGAGGCAATTCCAGAATTTGGTCAAGAATCATTGTTAGAAAGAGCCGGACAACCGGTCGAATTAGCACCAGTTTATGTTTTCTTAGCTTCAAATGATGCCAGTTATGTCACAGCACAAATTTATGGTGTTACCGGCGGCGAAGCAATTAATTTATAGGGGGCTGCAACAATGAATGCAAAAAAAATATTGAAGACGATTGCTATTCCAGTATTGATTAGTCTTGTGCCCATGATTATAAAACATAAAAAAGAGACAACTGCAGCAAAAAGATAAATTTGGTCAGAAAATATCTAGCCGATAAGAAATGAACTGGCTAAAAAAGGAGGTGCTTTATGAATCGGGGTATAAAAGCAATTGGCATCATTTTTTCTTTGTTACTGCTAATTGTTTTAGTGATGATGGCATTGATTTCAGCTGTGTATCTACAATTTCCTTTTGGTAGAAGGGGCGTAGGTTTTCTTCGTAATAGTTTAACCAATACAATCTTTAATCAATTCTTATTTTGGATAGCAATCGTGTTTGCGATTATTTTATTGGTTCTGATTTTAGTGCTGATTTTCTATCCTAAAACAAAGCAAACATTTGTCTTGCAAGAAGATCATGGACGCTTAGTGCTGGATAAAAAGGCAATTGAAGGTTTTGTACGGTCAAAATTAGCAGATGTGGATTTTGTTTCAACACCAAAAGTCAAAGTTCGCGCGACAAAGAATAAAATCAAAGTGTACGTTGCCGGACAATTGATGCGGACTTCGACTCTTTTGGGTAAAACAGGAACCCTAATGGAAGAAATTCGCAGTGACTTACAAGGAATTTTAGGCAGTGAAGCACAGGTCAAAGTCGAAGTGAAATACGATGGCTATGAAGAAAATAATGAGACGAAAAATCACTCAAGAGTAGAATAGGAGGGAGTACATGAAAGAATTTGTTTCGCAATACAAACTCCCCCTTATTTTTGGGGGATTAGGCTTAATTTTGGCGATTTTATTTGTTTCACTTGGATTTTTTAAAACGTTATTAATTATTTTGTTAACCGCTTTAGGCGTCTTTTTGGGTCACTATTTAGAAAAAAATGGATTGATTCCGGCGATTTTTAAGCAACAAAATAAATCGTAGTATTAAAATTTAAAAATGGATTATAGGAGGAGATTGGATGGACAATCAATTTGAAAATAAAGAAAAAATGGGCATGCCAGGTGCTAATAACATGGGAAATAAGATGAATCAAAAGAATACTGATAAATCTCAATCAGATGTTCCTGGGGATTTGACTTATGATGATAAGGTAATTCAAAAAATTATTGGGACCGCAGTTGAAAAAATTGATGGTTTATTGACAGTAGATGGTGGCTTTTTCTCTAATATTGCTGAAAAGTTAGTAAATACAGACAATGTTACCACCGGTATTGACACCGAAGTTGGTAAAAAACAAGTTGCTGTTGATATGGATGTTGTAGTGGAATATGGACGTGATATTCCTGAAATTGCTGATCATATCAAACAAGTTATTCAAGAAGAAGTTAAGAAGATGACCCATCTTGAAGTCGTTGAAGTCAATATCCATGTGGCAGATGTTAAAACGAAACAACAATATCAAGAAGACAGTGAAACTGTTCAAGATAAAGTCACAGATGCGGCGCAAACAACAGGCCACTTTGCTTCTAAACAAGCTGAAAAAGCTAAAGATGCAGTAGATCGTGGTACAAACACGCTTCAAAACAAAATGGAAGAAAATCAAGAACCACATGTAGAATAAAACAGCTAATATATAGCTAATATAAAGGAGGAAACATCATGGGAATTATTTGGTCATTAATTGTTGGTGCAATCATTGGTGTCATTGCAGGTGCGATTACTGGAAGAGGTAATAGCATGGGCTGGATTGCAAATATTGTGGCAGGTTTAGTGGGTTCTGCACTTGGTCAAGCATTGTTTGGTAATTGGGGCCCTTCTCTAGCTGGTATGGCATTAGTTCCTTCGATTATCGGTGCGGTTATTTTGGTATTAATTGTTTCATTTTTCTTAGGCCGCAGTAAATAAGGAAATTGAGATGCTCGTTATTGTCGATATGCAAAATCGGATTTTAGATTCAAGCGATGAAAATTATATTTCGGGTGCGAAATCACTTCTTCCCCGGCTGGAAAAAAGGCTACTCCAAGCACGAAAGTCAGAAGAAGTCGTTTTATTTACGCGCGATATTCCAATTGAATACAAAAACCAAGCAGAAGAAATAACAAAACTACAAATTATTCGTGACTTAGCTCCTCTAGCTTCTGAATTTGTGTTTAAAAAAAATTACTTCACCTTAGCACCGGAAACATTATTGGAAATAGGTAAGGTAGTGGAAAAACAAAAGTCTCCAAAAGAAATTGAAGTGGCAGGAGCAGAGCTTGGTATCTGTGTCTTAGCGAATATTTTGGCTTTACAAAGTGTTTTTCCAGCAGCAGACTTTTATGTGAATCCACAATTAGTTACTGGTAATAAGTGGAATGAAGAAACATTAAAAATTTTACAAGAGTTTAATGTTAACGAAAAATAGCAATCAAAAAGTACCATCAAAAGCTAGCCTATGTCTAGTTTTTGGCGGTACTTTTTTGATGCATTTTTACTATAGTAAAGGGATTATATAATCTTCCCCGTGAATATTGGTATCCAACTGCACAAGCAAACTCCCGAGAGCAATAAGATAAAATTTCAAGAAATTTGGGAAACAATTTATTAAAATTCCATCTTATTACTTGAGAGTTATCCACGTTTGCTCAGCTTTTCTATTGATCTAGCTTCATGAACTAGCTATCTACGGCAATAAGCCAAAATCTTAAGAAATTTGGGAAACAATTTATCAAGATTTTTTCTTATTGCTTGATAGCTGTGCAAGTTCATTTAGCTTTTCTTAGGCAATTGAACTTATAAATTGGCAATCCGCTCTTGGGCGTCCAAGAGATAATTTTCCAATTCTGCTGGACTCAAATAAGGTACACGACCGTAAAAAACGTGGTCAATTACTTCAGTACCAGAACTATTAAACATCTAACCTGATGTCAACATTTTCATTGCCGCATCAATGGGAGTGTCGCTGCCATCTTCATTTTGCGGTTGACCAGTAGGGGTGAAAAAAAGAGCTTTTTTACGACTGAACAATTTTTTTGGTTCATCCGAAGTAAAGCTGTAAGCAAAACCATGTTGAAAAACCCGATCCACGTAGTCTTTTAAAATTGCCGGCATACCATTCCACCAACTTGGAAAGACATAAATCAGTAAGTCGCTTTTTTTTATGTAATCCATTTCAACTTGCACATCTTCAGGAAAAGTTGTAGCTTCTCGCACAAACTCACCATCTGCAATATGAATGGCATCTTCTCCTTTTAACACGGGATCAAAACCGATTTCATAAAGATCTCGGAGCGTGACGTTGTACCCTTTTTTCACTAATGATTGTTCAATTCGTTTGACAAGTGCATAAGTAAAACTTTCTTTGCGAGGGTGAGCAAAGACAATCAATGCTTCCATACCAAAACTTCCTTTCGTATTCCTTTTAGTTTTAGTATAGCCTTTCTAAAAAAATAGGAAAGAATTTGTACTTTGGGTGCTGATTATATCTCCACTTTATCCAGAAGATGTCACGGCAACTTTGACTAGCCAAATCTTGGATATTCCTGAAAAAAATGAAGCGGATGGCTCGGTCATGATAGAGAATGCTTATGGGTTGATGATGCCGGCTTATACAAAGAAAATGGAGTCAGAAGAAAATTCTGGTTATTTTTCTTTATATAGCAGAATGCCCAGTGCCACAATTTATATTTCCTTTTTACCTAAAAATGTCTCCGGCGAAATCCAAGGAGCGGATAACTCACAAGAGCGCATTGTAGCAGTTGGTACCCAAAATACTGTGACATCTGTTCCGGCTCAGTATGTCTATTACAAAGTTCAATAAATAAAAAAGCTAAAGTTTTCACCGGGAAATTTTACAGCTACAACTGTTTTTATCTTTCGTTAAGGCAATCCCAGATTTTTGCTTCTTCTGTTGTTCCCTAGTATAATAACGATGTTTTAAAAATTGTAGGGATTTTGTAGTAACAGGAGGAAAGGAAATGACGAACAACTTCTGGGCCGAATTACCGAAGCCCTTTTTTGTTTTAGCACCGATGGAAGATGTGACCGATGTTGCCTTTCGCCACGTCGTAAAAGCAGCCGGTGCACCCGACGTGTTTTTTACTGAGTTTACGAACTCTGATAGTTTTTGTCACCCAGATGGGATTGAGAGCGTCCGGGGACGACTCGTTTTTACTGAAGACGAACAGCCAATGGTGGCTCACATTTGGGGAGATAACCCCGCTTTTTTTAATAAAATGAGCATTGAATTAGCTAAAATGGGTTTTAAAGGAATCGATATTAATATGGGATGCCCTGTGCCGAATGTCGCCGAGCGGGGCAAAGGCAGTGGTTTGATTTTACGGCCGGAAGTTGCGGCCGAATTAATTACCGCAGCCAAAAGCGGCGGATTGCCTGTCAGTGTGAAAACACGAATTGGTTTTACTGATTCTGGTGAATTAGAAGCGTGGATTAGCCATTTATTAAAACAAAATATCGCAAATTTGTCAGTCCACATGCGGACCCGCAAAGAAATGAGTAAAGTAGATGCCCACTGGGATTTGATTCCAATCATCGTAAAATTACGCGACCAAATCGCACCACAAACTACGATTACCATTAACGGCGATATTTTGGATCGTCAAATGGGGTTAGATTTAGCTGAAAAATATGGTGTCGACGGCATTATGATCGGACGAGGTATCTTCAAAAATCCATATGCTTTTGAAAAGAACCCAAAAGAACACACGCCCCAAGAATTAATGGGCTTATTGCGTTTGCAATTGGACTTACAGGAACAATATGCCAAAGAAGTTCCTCGCTCAATTGTCGGTCTACATCGCTTTTTCAAAATTTATATTAAAGGCTTTCCTGGCGCTAATGACTTGCGGATCCGTTTAATGGAAACCAAGTCCATAACTGAAGTCAGAGAAATTTTAACTGCATTTGAACAAGAACACTTCAACTAGTGCAGTGTTGTTAAGTAAGTGAATGATTACGAAAAATCACAGTAAAAAATTGTACGAAAAAAGTTTTCCCAAAAAGAAAGCTTCGCAGTATTATTTTTTGCGGTGATTTTTTTATGTAAAGAGATTATATGATTTTTCCAAAGGATAAGGTGATTCAACTTTTTTAGGTGTCCAGTCCATGCCGCAACTCTTCGGGAAAAATTCAAAAATCAGTTTCTGGTAAAGAGTAACCAGAAAGCAAATTTCTGAGATTTTTCCAAAGCGCTCCCCGCTGCCTTTACCTTTAACTGTTCTATGTCTCCAGCACAATGAGCTAAATCGCTGCGACAATAAGCAAAAATTTTAAGAAACTTGAAGGACAATTTATTAAAATTCCATCTTATTGCTTGAGTGTTCCCCCCGTTTGTTCATTTTTTCTTTGGTTCAGCTATTTGACGTCATAAAAATTATCACGTAAAATCTAAAGTGAACAGCGTTCATGTTGCGGTGCAAAAATTTCAAAAGGAGAGAGAAAGTTTGAATAATACTGTTAGTTCAAGGGCGGAAATCATTGCTTCTTGTAAAGAAATTGTCGCGGATAAAGGAATTGAAGCTGTAAGTATTCGTGAAGTTGCCAAACGCAGTCATATTTCAGTCGGGGCAGTTTATAATTATTTTCCTACTAAAGGACAATTACTAGCGGCAACGATTGGTAGCATTTGGTCAGAAATTTTTCATTTATCAGAAGAATCTTATGCCTGCGATGATTTTGTTGAATGTTTAGAAGCGCTTTTTCAAAGTGTGGCAATTGGAAAAAAACACTATCCGCATTTTTTCACCAGCCACGCATTAGTCTTAGCTTTTGATGATAAAATGATGGGCCAAAAAATGATGGACAACTATTGGCAACATATTAAAGAAAGTCTGCGCCATACATTAGCCAAAGATCAAAGGGTTCGCCAAAATGTATTTAAAGAAGATTTAACCTTAGAGAAATATGTCGACTACATTTTTGAGCTGTTCTTATATGGGATTACGCACGAAGAAAATCCAATAGGGATTATACAATTGGTAAAAAATTCACTTTATTAATTCTGTTGAAAATTTATCACGGGATAAAGTGTCTTTTTTATAAAGCAAAATGAACAATGTTCATTTTAAAATAAAGGAGTCTTTTCAATGATAAAAAAACTTTACTTATTATTACTGGCAAGTGTTGTCTGGATGGTAGCTGGCTTTGCAGTGAAAAAGGTATTGAGTGAAGAGTAGCAAGGTAATTGTTAGGAAAGCGGATTATTTAAGAGTTAAACGAGTTTTGCTTAGCTTTTCATAGATTTAGTGGACTAACCGAGCTTTTTTTGACAGTAAGTGGTTCTGCACTATTCTGAATTTCTCGAGTAACTTCTTACTGGTAGATTATTAAACAAAGTCCCACACTTAGCTTCAAAGTCGTAATAAGGCGTTTTCCAAGTAAAAAACCAACTTAAAGTTCAAATAAGTAGTTTATAACTAATTTATTTGGCTTTAAGCTGGCTTATCCATACTTTTATGACAAGCTAGAAAATTTTAAATGAAACGTGTGTTACTGAGTGTTTTCTTGGCCTACTTTTTCGACTTTAATCTTATCATCGTAATAAGAAGAGCGTTTGCTAACTTCAAGATTGAATTGTTCAATGCCTAGTTTTTCCATAAGTGTTGGTGTGTCAGAAAACAAATTCGTCCCTAAACCTAAACGATTTCCTTCAATTTTAACACCTAGACTTGCTAAGGTTGTTGGGAAAAGATCCATTGTATTGAATTTTCGATTTTTTGTATTTTGCGTTTTTATTGCAGAATTATCAAAAAGGTTGAAAACAGTCCGAACATAACTATCTGGCGTTGAATTGAAAAAGTCTTTATCCATCGTTAAGTGATCGCCTGCGACTATAATTGTTGTATTTTCATAAAAAGGTTGTTCTTTGGCCCATTGAATAAAGCGTGTAATCAATTCATCAGAATAATGAATAACGTTGCTGTATTTATCATCGAAAATTTTTGGCGTTTTGTCTGTCATTAGACCATCTTCAAAATGAGTGTCAGCAGTCAATAAAGTAAAATTAAATGGCTTGCTTTGGGCAGCAAGATCGGTCGTAACTTCTTTGGCATGTTCTAAAAGTTTTTCATCTTCATATCCCCACCAAACTTTGTAATCTTGTGGAATCCAATTAAACTCTTTAGCCGAGTTATAATCAACTATGTTGTAATTTCCATGCTGAGAAAAGTATTTATCTCGCCCCGCAAAAGAAATATCAGAACCTAACATAAATGTTTGATTGTAGCCTTCTGATTGGAGTATATCACCAAGAGAATAAGCACCAGGTAAAAATTGTTCAACCGTGTTACCAAAGCGATTCGCATCATCTCCTTGATTACGGACGGCTTTATTTTCAAAGCTTGTTTTTACTGGTAAACCTGCTGTTTGAGCAACCAGACCACCAACAGTAAACCCAGTTGCAGGTGTGGCAACGGCACCTCCGTACAAGTCTGAATTTGAAAAGTTAATATCACCTTGGTCTAGTAGATTGGTTAGTTGGGGCAATAAGTTTTCTTTTTGACTGCCACCTTTATCTTTAGACATATAGCTAGATTCTAGAGACTCAGCGAAAATATAAATTAAATTGCGCTTTTTTTCAGGAAAGGTTAGTTTGGCAGTTTTTGGATCAACGTAATCTTCTTCGTAAATTTTACTTTTATCAATGAAATAAGCTTTGACACCGGCATAACCAATTTTAGATACACCGCTGAAGACACCAGCGCTTAAAACACCAGCAGAAATGACAAAAAGTAGCAGTGCTTGCATTACAAGCGGAAGATGCAAATGTTTGTTTTGAGCGAAATTTTCAAATAAACGCATTGCCACAAGAAAAATTAAGGTAATCAGCATACCAAAAAATAATGCTGAGGTAAGTGGGCCAAAGAGATAACTAGTAATTTGACTTTCATCTGTTCCTTCTAGAGGCTGGCTAATAGTATAAATAATTTGATCGATTTTTATATTTCCAAAACGTTCCATCACCCAATTACATGAAAAGTAAAAAAGCAACGATAGGGTAGTAAAAAGAGAAACGATTAAAAGTGAAACTCGTGACCATAGTGAGCTGCGATTAAATCTTTTAGTCCGATTTTTTGTCTTTTTATCTAAATGATTACTGCGGTCAGACATAGATAGAGATAAGCCGGAAACAACAATTGCGACAAGCTCAACAATTAAAATACCTTTTGAGAAGTGGAACAAATCAGGAAAAGTAAGTAGTGATTTGAAATCAGAGAGCATATGAAATTTATTCAAAAAATGCATTGTCGCTATCAGTAAAAAAAAGCTAAAAAAAGTTATTACTTTCCAATTTGTTTTTTTACGGTAAAGGACTTTTTTCGCCAGTAAGTATTGCAAGGCCCAATAAAAAAACAAGCCAATGATTAATAAATAAATCACATGAACCCCTCCAAAAGTGATGAATAAGTTGATTAATTAAATCAAAGTTATCTCAATATGTAATTCTCATAAGTATTTATTATACCTTATATGAAAAAAATTAGAAGTATCCTCAAAAATTATTTTATCTTTTTTAAAAAATGATAGCGATAACAAATTCATGCCGCTTTTAGTTTAAAATAACGATATTTTTAAGGTGATAGTGGGGGATTTATAAGAAGTAATATGATTTCTGGTATTGCAGGATTATCGCATATCACCGTGTCAGTAGCGTTATTTATGCTACTTTTAGCAGTGAAAAAGGTATTGAGTGAAGATAATTAATATGTGATAGGTAAATTGTTAAATGATTAAGGCGTAGAGTGTTATACTTAATGTATGCGTTATCAAAAAAACTTAGGAGGGAAATTATGCCTAATCGTGAATCAAAATATAAAATTGAAACAAAAAGTTTTAGTGATTTGGATAAAACTCTAATATTACCTTCATTTCAAAGAAAACTAGTGTGGTCCAAAACGGAAAAAAAGAATTTTATAGAAACTTTACATAGGGGTCATCCATTTGGATCAATATTGGTGTATCAGTACCCTAATGAAACTAAAGTATCTTTGATTGATGGATTGCAACGTTTTACCACAATTAGAGATTACCGTGATAATCCACATGAGTATATTCCGACCACAGATTTTATTCAAGAATTGCTAGATGTTATAACGAGTCAAGATCTTCCTCTTTCAACAAAAAAACACCATAGGAAAATTATTGAAAATACTCTTAGTAGGTTTATTGTGAATCGAGATGAAAAAGAAATCGACTCACTTCTTTTATATAATTTTTTGAAGAGTGATTTTGAAACAGAAAATATAAACTTCGATGATAAAGTAATAGAAATTTTAAAAATTCAGGATAAAATTATTAATGAAGTTGATGGCTATTTAAATATATATGAAATTGATATTCCTACGATTGTTTTTACCGGTTCGGATACAGAGCTAGCTACCGTCTTTGAAAATTTGAATCGAGGGGGAAAAAAATTATCAAAATATCAGGTATTTGCTGCACAATGGTATAAATATAGTGTAGAACTTTCTGATAAAAATTATGCAAGAATGCTTTTAGAAAAAACAATTGGGTGGTACGAAGCTCTTGTGGAAGAACGTGGCATTGAAATAGAAAATTTTGATCCAAAAGATATGAAAGAAAACGCAGAGATAAATATTGCTGAACTCTGTTTTGCTTTCGGAAAGATGATTTTAGAAACAGTACCAGTTTTTTGGAATTTAAAAAATGATGACCTAGCAAATGAAATTGGATACTCAACAATGGCGATTATGTTGAAAATTAGAAATAAGGACCTAAGTACGATTATCTCTGAAGAAAATAGAAGATTATTTGATGATCCTGAAATGTTGGAGGCGCTGTTGCATTCTTCTTTAGAGATATACAAGGACATAAACAAATTATTTCAAAAATATCTTCATGTACCTGGAGATCAAAATAATTTCCAATATTCAATAGGCTCAAATTTTCAAATATTATCTTTTTTTGCTGCGTTTTGGCAAAAACGCTACTCATTGGATAAAAAATGCCGTAAATTGCAGACAAATAGTAGATCCAAAAAAGAATCGAGAGTTATTAGAAAAAATTTAATTAAATGGTATATATATGATATTTTAGAAGGAAATTGGTCAGGATCAGGAGATAGTAAATTAGATCAGATTGCAATTGAAAATAATAATAAGTATTTAAAGACAGTTTCTGCAGATATGCTTAATGACTCTATGCAAAAATGGTATGAAGAACAACTACAAAAAAGATCAATAAATTTTGAACCAGTTGCAAAGATGCTGTACACAATTTATGCATCTTTTAATAGTAATTTGTATGAATCGGAGAAGTTCGATTTAGAGCATGTAATTCCCAAAAAATTGATTAATAAAATTCCTAACTCCTATACAATTTCAGGAGGAACACTGGGAAATTTAATGTTTCTGAATTCCTCTATTAATAGAGGAAAGAAGGAACTGTTTATCTATGATTTTATAGATGATTCTGTCTTTACAGTTAATTTGAATCTTATTGGTAATAGAGATTGCTATCCAAGTGAAAGCCAGCTAAGAGATGTGCAAATAGAAATAGAGAAGCAGGGGAATGATTATTCTAATACACAATCGGTAATTAAAAATAGAGGAAATTCAATCATCAACTCACTAGTAGCAAATTTAGGATAATATTATTTAGAGCCTTATAACAAAAATTAACTATTTAAATTGTATAAGAGTGTACATGCATGTATGAATATAAAAGAACCGATATAGTAAGAATAAATTCTTTTATTAAAAATTAATACAATCAAAGCAATACAAAAGTAGTAAAACGAGATTATAGCATGGTGCATCCCATATTGTAATTTCGTTTTTTTAGATTTCACTAGCAAATATTTGCAATGCAAGGTAAATTTATAGATGAGAACAAATTATTTAATTTGTAATGTATAGAATGATGAAAAAATGAGGCGATGAGGAAATGGCAGAATTAAATTCAAAGACACTTTATCAAGCACTGTGGAATAGCGCGGATATTTTACGTTCCAAAATGGATGCAAATGAGTATAAAAATTATTTGTTAGGTTTAGTTTTCTATAAATATTTGTCAGATACGATGTTATATTCCGCGGCTGAACTCTTAGAAAAAGAAGTAACAGACCTTACGTCTGCACAAAAAGTTTATGAAGAGGCTTTTGCAGATGAAGAAACAAAAGAAGATTTAATTGAAGAGTTAAAATACGATTATTCTTATGCTTTGGAGCCTAGTTTGACTTTTACAGCATTAGTATCCTCAATTCATAAAGGCCGCTTTCAGCTTGAAGATTTAGCACAAGGTTTTCGTAATATTGAACAAAGCAGTGAATTATTTGAAAACTTGTTTGAAGATGTGGATCTTTACTCCAAGCGCTTAGGTTCAACACCTCAAAAACAAAATCAAACGATTTCGGCTGTGATGAAAGAATTAGCAGCACTTGATATTGCCCATGAAGGGGATGCACTAGGGGATGCTTATGAATATTTGATTGGGCAGTTTGCCTCTGATTCAGGGAAAAAAGCAGGAGAATTTTATACCCCGCAGCCTGTTTCCCGCTTAATGACACAAATTGTTTTATTAGGAAAAGAAAAGCAAAAAGGCTTTACTGTCTATGACCCGACAATGGGTTCTGGTTCACTTTTATTAAACGCACAAAAATTCTCTCAAGAACCGAATACGATTAATTATTTTGGTCAGGAATTAAATACGTCTACTTATAACTTGGCTCGTATGAATATGATTTTGCATGGTGTTGAAGTAGGGAACCAACATCTACACAATGCGGACACTTTAGACGCAGACTGGCCAACAGAAGAACCAACAAACTTTGATGCTGTCTTAATGAATCCGCCTTATAGTGCCAAGTGGTCAGCAGATCCTGGCTTTTTAGAAGATCCGCGTTTTTCTAGTTATGGCGTTTTAGCGCCAAAATCAAAAGCAGATTTCGCTTTTCTCTTACATGGTTATTATCATTTAAAAGATTCTGGTGTGATGGCGATTGTTTTGCCTCATGGTGTATTATTCCGAGGAGCGGCTGAAGGAAAAATTCGTAAAATCCTTCTAGATAATGGAGCGATAGACACTGTCATTGGCTTACCGGCAAATATCTTCTTTAATACGAGTATTCCAACGACTGTAATTATTTTACGGAAAAATCGTACTGCAAAAGATGTTTTATTCATTGACGCTTCAAAAGAATTTATTAAAGGCAAAAATCAAAACGTATTAGAACCAAAACACATTGAACGAATTGTTGAAACCTACCAAAAACGTGAAGATGTAGAAAAATATGCCCATGTAGCACCGTTTTCTGAAATTGTTGAAAATGATTATAACTTAAATATTCCACGATACGTAGATACATTTGAAGAAGAAGAGCCCGTTGACTTAGGAGAAGTAACAAAAGATATGCAATCCATCCAAACACAAATTGATGATGCTAACAGAGAGTTAGCCAAAATGGTACAGCAACTTACAACCGATGGACCTAAACTCCAAGCTGACCTTACGCAGTTTCTTCAATTTTTAGAAGGTTCCACAAGTCAAGGCGGTGAAAGTCATGTCTGAAAAGAAACCAACGATTCGTTTTAAAGGCTTTGATAATGATTGGGAACAGCGTAAGTTGGGGGAAGTTGCCACTAGGGTGACCAGAAAGAACAAAAAGCTTGAATCAACACTTCCACTGACTATATCAGCACAATTTGGATTAGTTGATCAGAATACTTTTTTTAATAAGCAAATTGCCAGTAAGGATGTTAGCGGATATTATCTGCTGAAGAAAGGTGAGTTTGCCTATAATAAAAGCTACTCCAATGGCTATCCTTGGGGTGCTGTTAAGCGACTAGATAAGTATGACATGGGTGTATTATCAACATTGTATATTTGTTTTAGACCGGTCGACATAAATTCAGATTTTTTAGCGTCATATTATGATACAGATCGTTGGTATAAAGAGGTTTCTAAGCATGCTGCTGAGGGAGTTAGGAATCATGGGCTTTTAAATATTGCTGCATCTGATTTTTTTGAAACTGAACTCATGATTCCAAAAAATAATAACGAGCAAGAAAAAATTGCGGACTTCTTTAAAAGTCTCGACACCACCATCACCCTTCATCAGCAACAGTTAGAAAATTTGAAAAAAGCTAAAAAAGGGTATTTACAAAAAATGTTTCCGAAAAACAATGAAAAAGTTCCGGAAATAAGGTTTGAAGGATTTACTGACGATTGGGAACAGCGTAAGTTGGTTAATTATGTAGTTGACTATATTGAAAAGACAACCGTTCAAAATCAATATCCAGTCTTGACATCGTCACAGCAGAGAGGAATTCTCTTACAAGAAGAGTATTTTGCCAGTCGTCAAGTTACTACAAATGATAACGTTGGGTATTTTGTACTCCCAAGAGGGTATTTTACATTTCGAAGTCGGAGCGATAACGATGTATTTGTGTTTAACCGAAATGATATTATCGATAAAGGTATCATTAGCTATTTTTACCCGGTGTTTACTTTGAAGAACGCTGATTCTGATTTTTTCCTTAACAGAATCAATAATGGAATTCAGAGACAGATATCTATTCAAGCTGAAGGTACCGGCCAACACGTCTTGTCGCTGAAAAAATTCAAGAATATAGTTACTATGTTTCCATTAGAAGCTGAGCAACAAAAAATCGGTTCATTTTTCAAACAACTCGACAACACCATCACCCTTCATCAGCGTAAATTAGACTACTTGAAAGAAATGAAAAAAGGATTATTACAAAAGATGTTTGTATAGAAGGTGCATGTGCACCTTCTTTTTATATACCAGCTAAATAGCGCATAATTTTATCATTGTCTTGGTTTTCCAGTTCTTGAATAATATGGAGATAGGTTTGCTGAGTTGTCGTCATATTTGAATGGCCTAAACGTCTGGCAACACTTGCAATCGAAACACCTGCAAAAAGTAAAAGAGAAGCGTGAGTGTGACGAAGACCATGAATTGAAATGATTGGAATGTTTGCATGTCGACAGTATCGTTTCAATCGATTATTAATCGTGGAGTTATAAATGCGATTTGTAATAAATATTGGTTTTTGTGGGGGTAATTGGGAGATAAGCTGGGCAAACTGCATCATCGTTTTCCAATCTACAGGTATTTTCCGTTTGGAAGAAAGGTTCTTGGTTTCTTGAAAACCTCCAGGCGAATTTTTGTAGTTCCACGTTTTGGTAATGGAGATGGTTTGATAAGCAAAATCAAAGTCAGCAGGAGTTAATGCTAAAGCTTCTGAAAAACGTAATCCAGTCTTAGCAATCAATAAAATTAACCAATCTTCATTGATATAACTTGGTAAAGTCAATGTGTTAAGAAGTTTTTGTAAATCGAATTGGCTAATATATTTTATTTTCTTTTTACGTGGCGCTTTTCCTTTAATGACAACTTTTCTCGTCGGATCACTAGGCAATAGTTGATCGTCTAAAGCGTCAATTACTGCGCCTTTTAATTGGTGATGAAAGTCCATTGTCGTTTGTTTTTCATGAGACAACGCATATTGATTCATGATTTTTTGATAATTTTTGCGATCTAATTCTGAAAGTTTCAAATCAGGTGAAATTTTTTTCAACCACTGGTAGGACATACGATATTTTGCTAATGTAACGTCTCTTACGGCACCGACTTTGTATAATTCAATCCATTCTGCATAATATTCATGAAACAAGATACTCGATTCTTTGAACATAACAAACGCCTCCTTAAAATTTATGTACATAAACCAAATTTATATATTCGCTGATGAAGGGTGATGGTCTGGTCGAGTTGTTTGAAGAAAGCACCGATTTTTTTTTGTTCCTTTATAGAAGGATATGGAATAGGCATATTAACAAATATTGAATCCTTAATAGCAAAACGGTCCGCTCGGGCTCCAGAATCCCCGTTTAACTTCATAAACTTATACCAATATGTCGTATCAAAGTATTTTTCAAGGTATGTCTTATCAATACTGTATGTGCGAAATACGTAATAGAGTGGCGACATAACACCAGTTCTTCCTAGCTTATTCCGCTTAATTGGTCCAACCGGTGCAAAATTGGAAATTCGCGGATTATACACAAAGTCATCATTTTGTACCACATAATAACTATTTAGATTTTTTGCATTTGAAATATCTTTATCAAAAAAATCACGTTGATTGATAATTCCATGTTCTGCAGAATTAGTTAAGGTTTCTGTAAATTCCCCTAGTTTATTCTTATCTTTAACCTTATCGGAAACCTCCCCCAACTTACGCTGTTCCCAAGTAATTTTACAAATGGTTATATCCAAAAATTAAAAAATAACACAAGAAATAATAAAAAGTTTTGTAATGTGATATAATTTTTTTGAGTCTAATAAAAGTAGGTGGGAAAATGGCAAAGTTTACTGGAGAACAGTTATTAGAAGATACATTAATTCAAAAGTTAATTACAGGAGAATCACAGTGGGTTTATCGAAATGATTTACATACAGAAGCAGAACTTTGGGATAATTTGCGACAAAAACTAGAAATAAATAATCAAGACGTTTTAAAAGGAATTCCGTTGACGACACAAGAATTTCGACAAATTCAAAATCAGCTGAGTTTTCCTAATTTTTACGAGGCTGCAAGATGGTTGGCGGGCGAAAATGGGGTAGCAAAGGTTCAAGTGCAACGAGAAGATGCAACTCTTGGTACTATTCGTTTGCGGGTGATTAATCGACAAGATGTGGCAGGAGGAATTTCTTCTTACGAGGTTATTAATCAGTTCAAATCAGACAAACGATCACTAGATGATCTTAATCGTCGTTTTGATGTGACATTGTTAATTAATGGCTTACCTATGATTCACATTGAACTAAAGAATCGTGCCCACCCTTACATGGATGCGTTTCGTCAAATAAAAAAATACGTGCGGGAGGGGAAATTTACTGGTATTTTTTCTTCGGTGCAGATGGTTGTGATTTCAAATGGTACGGATACGCGTTATATTGCCAGTGCGCAAGACACAAAATTAAACGAGCAGTTTTTAACCAAATGGGTCAGTAAAGACAATAATCCAGTAAATGATTATTTGGAATTTGCAGAAGAAGTTCTGGCTATTCCTATGGCACATAAAATGGTAACGCAATATACAGTGATTGATAGTGAAAAAAAAGCGTTAATCTTATTGCGCCCATATCAGATTCATGCGATTGAAGCAGTTAAAAATGCCTCTAAGCAACATAAGTCTGGTTATGTTTGGCATACAACAGGTTCTGGTAAAACATTGACGTCTTATAAAGTAGCGCGTAATTTATTGCAAATCCCTTCTTTGAAAAAGACAATTTTTATCATTGACCGCGTTGACTTGGATCAGCAGACTACCTCTTCTTTTACATCATACGCTGAAAATGACACGATTGAAATTAATGGCACTGATAATGTGAAAGACTTAATTCAAAAGCTACTTTCTGATGAGCGAACAGTCTTAGTAACGACGATTCAAAAATTAAATCATGTAATAAAACGTTTTGCGGGTAAAGAGGGCACAAAACGCTATGAACAAATCACGCAATTAAAAGTAGCTTTTGTAGTTGATGAGTGTCATCGTGCAGTTAGTCCAGGTAAGAAAAAAGAAATTAGTGAATTTTTTGTACAATCTCTTTGGTATGGCTTTACTGGTACGCCGATTTTTAAGGAAAATGCGAAACGAGAACAAGGTAATCTTCCGCGTACGACACAACAGCTTTATGGTGAGCGGCTACATGAATATACAGTCAAAGAAGCAATTCATGATAAAGCAGTCTTAGGTTTTCAAGTAGAATATAAATCGACTTTTTCAGAAGAAGAGTTGGATCAAGCTATTTTGCGATTTGCTGGTGAGAATAAACTTGATGTAGATTCACTTGCTTTAGAGGAAAAAGAAGCAAAATTGCCGAAGTCTGTCTATTTACAAGAAGAACATATGCTGGCTGTGATTGATTCTATTTTAAATAAATCGCGAAATAAATTGGGATTTCGCAATGGTGCGGGCAAAACATATAACGCTATTTTGACGACTTCTTCTATTTCCCAGGCACAACGGTACTATGAACTTTTCCAAAAAGTAAAAAATGGCGAAACTGCAATCACCATAGATGAAGAAACTAAACGAGTATTGCCAGATTTCCCCAAGGTTGCGATTACGTATTCGATTTCTGAAAATGAAGAAGCATCGATTACCAATCAAGAAAAAATGAAAGAAGCAATAAATCACTATAATAAGGAGTTTGGCACCGACTTTACTATCGAAACGATTAGAGGCTATAATCGTGAAATCAATAATCGACTCGCGCGAAAAAAAGAAGCCTACTTAGCTCGTTCGGAACAAATTGATCTGGTGATTGTGGTAGATCGTCTTTTAACAGGATTTGATGCTCCTTGTCTTTCAACGTTATTTATTGATCGGCCACCAATGCAGCCTCATGAATTAATTCAGGCATTTTCAAGGACCAATCGTTTATTTGACCGGAATAAAAAGTATGGTCAAATTGTAACTTTCCAAACACCAAAAACTTTTGAGCAAAAAGTAAAGGAAGCTTTAGTGCTATATTCTAATGGAGGAGAAAATTATGTTTTAGCTCCTTCTTGGGAAGAAGCGAAAACGAGTTTTTTAGAGGCTTTGAACAACTTACGAGAAGCTGCTCAACAACCGAGTGCTATTCAAGTTGATCACTTGAATATAGCGGAGTTGAAAAAATTTGTTAAAGCTTACCAAAAGTTTGACAGAACGTACGCAGCGTTACAAGTTTATACCGATTTTGATTCAGAACAAATTGGTTTGGAATTTCCAATTCAGCTACGAGAAATTGAAGAATACAATGGTAAATATGTGAACGCAATTGAAGAATTAAAAGGACAAATGGGGTCAGACGATGATGAACTGGATGTCGACATTTCTTATGAATTAGCGACAGTAAAAACAGAAGAAATCAATTACGAGTACATTTTGATGTTGATTCAGGCCTTTGTACCAAGTGGCGATGAGGAGTACGAATTAGTTGGCCGAGAAGATCAAAAGGCAACTCAAGAAGTGAACCGCTACATCGATGACTTAGCTAAAAATAACGAAAAACTAGCTAAATTAATCCAATCATTGTGGCAAGATGTAACACTTGATCCAGAGAAATATCGCGATCAAAATATTTCTAATATTCTTGAGAACATGATTCAAGATGAGCAATTTAGAGTGGTAAAAGACTTTTCGGAAAAATGGCAAGTAAATGAAAATGACGCGCGGTATTTGGCGGTAAATTATAATCCTAAAAAAGAACACCAAGTTGGTGAAAAAGAATTAGTCCGAACAGAAAACTATGAACGTTACAAAGCTTCCAGTACAGCGGACACAAAGCTAACTAGAATTAAGTATCGCAAACAAGTTCGTAGCGATTTCAATGAATTAATGCAAAAAGAAATTTTACCGTTGCAAAAACGATAGTAAAAAAGGCGGAGCAAAAATTTTGCTACGCCTTTTTTATTTGTCTATCATTTTTCGCAATACGCATTAATCGTCCAAAAATTACAGGCGATAAAAAATATCGCTGGAAATACGATTGCAGCACAAATTTTCAAAGCAAATTTATTGGTAAAATGTCCGCGTCGACGGGCGATGAACAGTCGATAACCCAAGCATAGCTACGTGTATCACTTAAAACACTGCCTTTAAACAATCTGCTGCCTCATACTTTTCACTAATTTTTCCACTTTGCCACAAGAAGTCAGCTAATAAGTTGAAGTCTTGAGCGGAATAATTGTGCTGTTTTTCAAAGGTAAAGTGGCGGATGTTTTCTGCTGCTTCTTTGGTATATTGGGCAACATTCATTGCTTGGGCGACTTTTTCATCGCTGCTTAGTGCGTTAAAATCTTGTGCGGCTGCTTCTAATGCACGGTGGAAATTTGTGACTGTTTCAGGATTTTGCTGGTAAAATTTGCGGTCAAAGCACCACATTACCATGTTTTTATCGGAATTTTGAGAGTGCCACAAAATTTCGGTATCTGTTTGGGTGGTTAAAATATCGGTAATAAAAGGTTCAATCGCTACCAGGGCGTCAATTTCACCGGCAGCTAGCATTTTGATGCGTTCGTAAGTATTATCCACCCAGACAATTTCAGGGTTGGTTAAAATGTTTTTTAAATCGTAAGCCATAAAGAAAGGAAACAAACCTTTGCGAGCAACCCCAACACGCATACCGTTTTTAGGGGCATCTTTTTTTGCTAAGAGCTGGATTGTGCGAGTTAAATCGGTGGTAACGACCGCATCTTTACCTTGTTCTCTATAGTCAAAGTAAAAAGTTAAATCTCCCATCATCGCATCGACATCACCGGCCACAAAACTGCTTTTTTTAGCAAATTGGAATGTTTCGGCAATGGTTAAATCAACCGGGACATTAAATTTTTCAAAATAGCCTAATTTATCGGCAAAAATTACCGGTAAAACAAGGGGATTGATTTTATTTTGAACCAAACGGATTTTTTCCATTAGAAGTACTTCCTTCCGATAATTTGGACGAAAAATAAAAGGCTCATCCATGTATTAAAATGATAAATTAACAGCAAAGGGCGCGGCCCATATTCACGTCCCATTTCGGGGTAAACTGCTGGGATTTTCAAGTAATCTTTATACCAACGAATGTAGCCTTGGTGGTAAAAAATGAGGCACCCGATAAGAAATTGCCACCAGGGAATGGTTTGGCTAAGAAAAAGATAAAGCCAGCAACTAAATAAGATGATAAATTCTGGGATGACCAATAAAATGGCATTACGAAAACCGATGACATGCGGCAGTGTCACCCGCACACCGCGGTCTTTTTCATAATCGCCGACGTTATTGGTAGACATTAAAAAGACAGTCAAAATCATGGGAATCACGCTATAAATTAAGAGTTGAGTATTGCCGGCACCCATTTGTGACCGCCCTGCCAGAAAACAAGCTAGCCCCCCAACAAAAAAGCCTGAGACAATTTCGCCGACTGGATAAAGCAGATAAGGTTTTGGCCCCAAGGAATAGGTGATTGCAGCGAGTAAACCAAGCAGTCCCCATGCTAGCAGCACCAAATCTTTGGTTAAAAAGACTAAAAGTAAACCACAACTTCCACCAAGAGCAATCATCAGGAGTAAAACTAAGACAGCGTCAAAAAATTTGGCATCGCCGCGAACGAGCCCCTCACTGCCTTTATGGTGGGTAAAAGTATCTTCATTTTCTTCTTTGGCTAAATATGCCCGCATTTCATTGGCTGTATTGGCGACAATATTAAAACAAAAGCCAGCGATGAAAAATAAAATGAGGCGCAGCCAATGAATCTCACCGGTTAAATAGGCGCCAAAAAAACTACCGCTTAAAACGGGTAATCCTGTCGCAAAGCCGGTGCGAACTTCCATGACCGTGTAAGCCCGTTTGGGAAATCCTTTTAGATAAGACCAGTTCAACTTTTGACACCTCCTGCCAAACTTTCATAGATGTATTTTTGTAAGGCTAAAAAGACAATCAGCATCGGAATAATACTTAAAATGACCAAAGCACAAATAACTTGCCAGTTGGTCTGATTGGGTCCCATAAAACGATAAAGGGCGGTAGCGACAGTGCCGTGCTCTGAGCCGGGTAAATATAAAAACGGAATATAGAAATCGTTGTAAATACTAATCATTTTTAAAATAATTACCGTTCCAGTTGCTGGTCGTAGCAACGGAAATAAAATTTTTCGGTAAATTTGAAAATAACTGGCACCTTCTAGTAGGGCCGCTTTATCTAGTTCAATCGGAATTTTTTCATACATTTGTAAATAGACATAAATCATCACCACATCTGCGCCTAAATAGATAACAATAGGTGCAATTAAGCGGTCATAAAAGCCTAAAGCGGTAATAATTTTAAAGGTCGAAATTTGGGAGACTACCATTGGCACCATTGAAATTAAAAAGTAAGCGCCAATGACCAATTTTTTAAAAGGAAAGTCAAAACGATTTAAAACATAAGCGACCATCGAACCAATTAGCACACTGCCACAAACCCCACAAAAAACTAAAATAAAAGTATTGATAAAGGCTTGAGGGAGGTTACCGGTGGTAAAAGCGGTCCGATAATTTTCAAAATGCCACGTACTAGGTGGCGTAATCCCACGGGTGGCGTTAAACTCTTCATAAGTTTTAAATGAGCCAAAAAACACCGTTAATAAAGGATAGCAGCAGATTAAAAGCCATAAAATTAAAAAGCTATATTTGCCAACTTTTGCCAAGATCCGCATTTAATCAGCCTCCTTTTGAAAACGATGTTGGGCATAACTTAGCCCAATTACAAATAACGACATAATCACCGCCAAAGCAGACCCTAAGCCGACTAATTTTTGTTCAAAGGCAACTTTCATCGTTTGCACTAAAAAAGTGGCAGTGCCATTGGAACCATTGGTCATAATTAAGGGGATTTCAAAAGCGGAAACAGCCCCAATTGTCAGTAAAATAAAGTTAAGTTTTAAAACCGTTTGAATATTAGGCAAAATAATATAACGGGTTTGTTGCCACAAGTTGGCCCCTTCTAAACTGGCTGCTTTTTGATAGACGGCAGGCAGACCTTGAATGGCCGCAAAATAGAGTAAAAAACTCGTGCCTAAATGGCGCCATAATGAAATGAAAGCGAGCGTATAATTGGCGACAGTAGGATCCCCTAGCCAAAAGCGAATGTACTTACTTAAATGAAAAAAATGAAGCAGTTGGTCAAAGGAGCCATCTGGTTCAAAAAACAGTCGAAAAATTAACGAGGTCGCCACGCCGCTAATCATAATCGGAAAAACGATGACCGCTTTAAAAATATTTTTCCCATAAGTTTTTGTTGCCAGTAAAATGGCTAATGTCAAGGCAATCACGATTTGCAAAAGCCCAGAGCCCAAATAAAACAGATTGGTTTTAAAGGCTTGCAAATAGACAGGATCTTGCCAAATGGTGAGATAATTTTTTAAGCCGACAAAATTCTTGTCCGTTGCTAAACCGTCCCAGTCCGTAAAACTGTTGTAAATTAACGTTACAATCGGCAGCAGACCGAAAATAAGCAACAATAAAAGCGGTAAAGAGAGAAAAAGCAGAATGGTCTGCTTTTCCTCTCTTTTTAGGCTGAGCTTATTCATGAGCTTTGGCTGCAGCCTCCCATTTTTTCTCAAGGCTATTCACGTAATCTTGGTAACTTTCATTTTGATCAGGATACAAGGCAATGTTAACTGTTTTTTGTAAAACATCAGTTAAACGACCGACACCCACTTCATTTGCAATTGCAGTATATTTGGCTTCAATGGCAGGATCGGTTGCGGGCGCAGTTAAAATGACGTTGTTGTCTTTGATTGCTTTTTGTTCAGTAACATCTAATTTGGCTTTCACCGGTGTCATCCCACCCATATCTTTAGCAAAACCAGAAGCAGGATCAATAAAGAAATCTAAGAATGCTTTTGCAGCAACTTTGTTTTTTGAATGTTTATTAATGCCAATCACAGATGGGGCACCAAGGGCCAAACTGGTTTTACCATCTAATAAATGTGGAAACGGCATAATGTTAATCGTATCTTTGCTTAATTTTTGCAATGGCGCAACATCTTGTGAGCCACTCATTAACATCGCGATTTTACCGTCAGCTAATTGTTGTTGCGCTTGTTGGGTTTCTAAGGTAACGGGATCTTTTTCAATTAAACCGGCTTTGGCTAATTCATAAATAACATCCATGACTTCACGAATTGGTTGGCCTTCTTTAAAAGCGGATTTACTTTCAACCATTTCTTTTTTGAAGTCTTCGCCACCGTAAGAAGATAATGCGCCTGCCCAAACGGCTAGACGTTGATAGTTAGTGTAAAAAGGAATGGCACCTGTTTTTTCTTTAATTGTTTTCGCGTCAGCGATTAATTCTTCTGTGGATTGGGGTAACTTATCAATCCCCGCTTTTTTGAAGACTGCTTCGTTGTAAACCAAACCTAATGAGTTTAAAACTGTTGGTAAGCCGTAAGCTTTGCCATCGTAATCGGCTTCTGTGACATCAAGATAGTCTTTTTCCATCGCTTTTACGGTACCCAATTCTTCAAAGTACTTGCTGTAATCTTCAGGTTTACCGGCCATTGAAAAAGGAATAAATACGACATCACCGTAATCTTCTGTGTTCATCCGGTTGGCGATATATTGATCGTAGTCTGTACCAGCTGATTCCCATTTAATATCTTTAATTTCAGGATATTTTTTCTTAAAGTCTTTTTCAATTTGGTCATACAATTTATCAGCATCTGTGCGATTGGTTACAACCGTTAATTCGCCGCTAACTTGATCGTTTTCTTTTGTTGCCTCTTTATTGCTGCTGCCACAAGCAGCCAAAAATAGTGTTGCAGCTGCCACTGTCAAACCTAAATAAATTTTTTTCATGTTTCTTTCCTCCAGTAAAATATTAAAATAATTTATAGCGGTACTATAAATTTATTTATCAAAAAATAGTAATTGTTTTGGATCAAACGTAAATGTAACTGTCGCGCCTAAAGCAGGCGGGTTTTGTGCAGTTTGTACGAATAGTTTCGTTTGTTGCCAATCCAACTGCAAAATGCTATTGCCGCCATAATAACGTACTTCTGTTACAATTCCAGTTTCAAAAGATGGTAAGCTGCTTTCTTTGTGTTTTTCTTCACGAATATGGATATGCTCACTGCGGATTGCGGCTAGTTTGTCTTTCTCCTGTAAAAATTGTTGCTGTAAGTGTGGTGCCAATTTGGCAAAGGAGAACATATTAATCGTGGGCCGACCAATAAATTCGGCCACAAAGCGGTTCTTTGGTTTTTCATAAACTGCTTGGGGCGTACCGACTTGTTGAATCACGCCGTCTTTTAACACGATAATGCGATCAGCCAAAGACATGGCTTCTTCTTGGGAATGGGTGACAAATAGTGTTGTCGCGTGTAATTTTTTATGCGTGGCTAAAATTAAATCCCCCACTTGATCCCGCAATTTGGCATCTAAGTTGGATAAAGGTTCATCCATCAAAAATAACTTGGGATCGCGGACGATTGCGCGGGCTAGTGAGACCCGTTGCCGTTGACCACCGGATAAATTTTTCGGTAAAACATTTAAGACTTCTGTTAAACCAAGTTCTTTTGTGACCCAATCCAATTTTTCCTGACGTTCTTTTTTAGCAGTTTTACGAATTTTCATCCCAAACGTAATATTTTGAGCCACTGTCATATGCGGAAACAAAGCGTATTCTTGAAAAACAAGCGCCATATTCCGATCTTTCGGGGCATCTTTGGTAATATCTCGATCTGCCAGAATAATACTGCCTGTGGTTGGAGCTTCAAAGCCTGTCAAAATATTTAAAAGCGTTGACTTACCGCTGCCACTAGGACCAACGATTGCGATAAATTCGCCTTTTTCTACCGTTAAAGAAAAATCTTGTAGCGCATTTTTCTTTTTACCAGGATAGTGTTTGCTAATATCTTGTAAAGATAAATAACTCATTTGCTAACCTCCAGCGTACTTAAATTCGCCTCACCAAGCTTACACTTTTTTTGTTTTCTCGTCAAAACCATTTGTTATAAAATTCGATAAAATAGGGTAATCAAACTCACCGGTTACGTAAAAAATTCTGGCGACCAATTGGCCACTTTTTTCTGGTGGTTTTCCATGTTAAGATGAATAGACAAAAAAGACTGGAAAAGAACTTGGCAGTGAGAAGAGGATAATACGTGGATGTTTTAACCCAATTATTAAAAGAAAAGTTTGGTTACGAAAGCTTTCGTCCGGGTCAATTAGAATTGATTCAAAAAGTGTTGCGTAATGAAAATGTTTTAGGCATTATGCCAACCGGTGGCGGGAAGTCGATTTGTTATCAATTGCCGGCATTATTATTAGATGGCTTAACCTTAGTGGTCTCGCCTTTGATTTCTTTAATGAAAGATCAAGTGGATGCATTAAATGAAATGGGTATTGCAGCCACATTTGTTAATAGTAGCTTGTCCCAAGAAGAAGTGAGTGTGCGGCTGAAAGATGCAGCCTTTGGCAAATATAAATTAGTTTATGTCGCGCCGGAAAGGTTTGAAATGTTTTCGTTTAAGCAACTTTTACAGCAAGAAAAAATTAGTTTAATTGCTGTGGATGAAGCCCATTGTATTTCGCAATGGGGTCATGATTTTCGCCCGAGTTATTTGCAATTGGCCCAAGAAATCAAGGCGTTGCCCCAACGTCCGGCTGTGATTGCCTTAACTGCGACAGCAACGCCCCAAGTCGCCAAAGATATTGAAAGCAGTTTGGAAATTCCGGCGAATAATAAAGTCCAAACCGGCTTTGCGCGGGAGAATTTGGCTTTTCAAGTAGTAAAGGACGCTAAAGACAGCTATTTATTGGAATATTTGCGGGTCAATGATCAACAAGCGGGTATTATTTATGCCAGTACCAGAAAAGAAGTGGAGCGCTTATACCACCTTTTAAAAAGTAAAAAAATTGAAGTCGGTTATTATCATGGCGGTTTAACCGAAGCGCAACGCTCAGCAGCCCAAGAAGCTTTTTTATTTGATGAAATTAAAGTAATGGTAGCAACGAACGCTTTTGGGATGGGGATTAATAAAAGTAACGTCCGCTTTGTCATCCATGCGCAAACACCAGGCAATATTGAATCCTACTATCAAGAAGCCGGCAGGGCGGGGCGCGATGGATTGGCGAGTGAAGCCATCTTGATGTACGCACCGCAAGATTTGCAAGTACAGCAGTTTTTTATTGATAATTCTGAGATGGAAATCGACTACAAGCAAAAAGAATATTTGAAGTTACGGGAAATGAGCCAGTATGCTCATACAGAAATGTGTTTGCAACGCTACATTTTGCGCTATTTTGGGGAAGACGGCCCAGATTGTGGGCGTTGTAGTAACTGCTTAGATGAAAGAGAAGTTGAAGAGATTACATTAGATGCCCAAAAAGTGTTATCTTGTGTCAAACGTATGGGTGAACGTTTTGGTAAAGCACTTATTAGTAAAGTTTTAACGGGTTCAAAAGATCAAAAAATTAGCCAATGGCATTTTGAAAGGTTATCGACTTACGGTTTAATGAAAGACTGGAGCCAAAAAGATGTTAGCCAATTAATTGATTTTTTGACAGCAGAAGGTTATTTAACCCCCACAGAAGGACAATTTCCTTTATTGAAAATTTCCAATAGTGGCAAAAAAGTCTTACTGGGGCAACAAAAAGTGATGCGTAGAGCCCAAGTCGTGAAAAAATTGGCACCCGATAATGCATTATTTGAAAAACTGCGCCAGTTGCGCTTGGAATTGGCTTCCAAACAAAATTTACCGCCGTATGTCATTTTTTCAGATAAAACGTTGTATGAATTCGCCGAAATTCGTCCCCAAACCACCTTAGAAATGTTGCAGATTAAAGGTGTGGGAGAAAATAAATTGAAAAAATACGGCGCAGCATTTTTAGAACTCCTACAAATATAGCTTTTTACTTTTATTGTTTCAATTTTTCATATTGAATAAAGCCTTATGCTCCGGCGGAAACTTTTTGAAAATAAAGTTTCTGCCGGAGCTTTTTGTTGAGATGAGAGTAGATGATTTTCCCAAGAATTGACCGCATTTGTTCCACTGCTCTTTATAACTGGAGTAACGCCCGAACTCTTTTCGGCACTAAACCAAAATTATAAGAAATTTAAGGGGAAATTTAGCAAGATTTCGTCTTATTGTTTGAGAGCCAAGCAAGTTCATTCCGCTTTTTTGTTTTCGCTTTCTTTTCTTTTAAAATGGGAGTATAAAGATTGCAGTGAAATGAATAGGGGTGTAGAATAGCTTTCCGCTAATAAAAGCGGCGCAAATGCGAATTTAGGAGTGGTGTTATGGTCAACACACGAGCAGAAGAAGAATATTTGCAAAAAGTTTATCACGCATTAAAAAAAGCAGAAGGACAATTGACTGAAACTTTAGCTAAAGGACAGAGTACTGGTATTGTAGCTCTGCAGGAAATGGCAGGAGATGTCCGGCTGAATTTTGATAACTTCGCTGATAATTTAGACACGTTTGCTCAGTTGGAAATGAAAAACCGTGAAATTGATCAACTGAATTTAAAACAAGAAACAGCTGCCAACAAGCTGGCACAAGTTAAGCGCTTATTACCGCAAGCTTATTTTGGCAAAGTAGTGGTGGATTATTTTGACCAAGAGGAAAAGCAGTCTTTTTATATCGGCGTCAATGGCTTTAATGAAGAAAATGAAAATCTGGTTTACGATTGGCGTTCACCGGTGGCTGAGTTGTTTTATAATAACGTTTTGGGAGCATCTGCTTACTGGGCAAATGGCAATGAGATTCCCGTTTCCATTGATTTAAGGCGGCAATTTGTGATTTCTTATGATCAGTTGAAACATTATTTTGATACCAATGTTGCCATTGAAGATGATGTATTGTTAGCAGCACTAGAAAATAGCGCCAGTAAACAGATGCAGGCAATTACTGCGACTATTCAAAAAGAACAAAATGTGATTATTCGTGATTTAACCCATGAGATTATTTTGGTCAATGGGGTAGCCGGCAGTGGTAAAACTTCGACAATTATGCAGCGCATTGCATATTTATTGTATTCATTACGCCAAGAAATTAGTGTGGATGACGTGTTGATTTTAGCGCCCAATGACAAATTTATTCAATATCTTGCCCATGTTTTGCCTTCATTAGGGGAAAAAAATCCCCGCAATTTAACGTGGCGTAAACTTTTGGCATGGCAATTAGATCAACCGCTAGAAAGTGAAACGGATTATTTTATCCGTATTACAAAAAGTGAAATCGATGCGCAGACGTCTGTTTTGCGCAGTCGCAAATTTGCCGAATTTGTGTATAACGCTAGTGATATCTTACAAAATAGAAATTATTTTCAAGCAATTTCATTAAAGGAAAAAGTAATTATTAAAGCTGAGACAATCGCTGAAATGTATGCTACCACCCCCAAAGAAGCTACTTTTGGTCAAAGAATTCAAAGTGTAGCGGCAAAACTTCGTAGTTATTGGCAGCGTCGTTTATTAAAACAAGCCCAAGGTAAAGCTTGGCAAGATCGGGTTTTGGCTTTATCCGAAACGCAACAGCAAAAATATTTTGGGCATTTATTACAAGATGAGTCACCTAAAGCATTGAAAAAATACGCTTTACGCTTATTGCAGCAAAAATATCACGAGATTGAAGTTGCGATTACGAACTTTACTTGGCTACAACCAGCGCAAATGTTAGCAGATTTATATTTGGCTTATACTGGTGACACGTATCAGGCTGGTAAAGTGTTAACAGTTGATGAAGCGACGATTGCGTTATTAATCCAACACCGCTTCATTAAATCGAGTCCCTTAGCCGCGATGAAATACATTTTAGTAGATGAAGTTCAAGACTACACGCCGGCGCAAATCTTTTTATTAAACCAATTATTTACGAAAGCTCGGTTTACTTTAGTGGGGGATTACAATCAAGCAATCTTTAATTCTCAGACGGATTTTGCAACCATTGCGGCTATTTTTAAAGCGGCTAAAAGAGATGTTACAGTTTATGATTTACTAAATAGCTACCGTTCCAGTGGCGCTATTACAGCGGCGTTTCAACAACTTACGGCCCAAACTGATTTTACAATTGTACCAGTTCGCCCTAAAGGCAAAGCAGTAGCGGTAAAAAAATTGGCTAGTTTGGATGATTTGGCTTATCTTCTGGCAGATGGCAAATCAGTAACAGTGATTACCAAAACGCAAGCAGAAGCTGATTATTTAATACAATGGTGGCACAATCAGCCCATAATTTTAGCCGATAAAAATATTCCTAAAGAAAATGTAACGATTTTGCCAATCAGTTTAGCAAAAGGGTTAGAATTTGATCGTGTGATTTTATACAACGTTACGAAAGAAAATTATACGAATCAACAAGATCGTAAAATGTTATATACTGCTATTTCTCGCGGGATGCAGGAACTTACGATTACTTATTTTTCTGAATTAACCCCGTTCCTACAGTTTTTAGCTTAAGAAAGTGTAATAAACGTGTTTTCCCTCGTGAAAGTCATCTACTCCTTTACTTAAAAAATAATCCGCTGACAACTACACTATAATGTGCTTTGTCAGCGGATTATTTATTTTTATGCTTAGAAGTGAAACGATGCCAAAGTGGTTGTTTTAATCTTCGGCAGCAAATTTTACATCGACATTTCCTTTGATAGCTTTTGTATACGGACAGATATTTTCGGTTTCTGTCATATATTTTACGGTATCTTCTTTACTTAAGCCTTCAATTTTGCCAATTAAAACAACTTCTAAATGTAGTGTTGTAAAATCTGGTAAATCCCCAAGTAAGCTGACTTCAGCCCGAATTTCTCTTTTTTTATCCCCTAAGCCGTCTCGTTCTAATGGGAATTGCATAGCACCATTAAAACAAGCGGTAAGCCCCGCGGCAAATAATTCTTCTGGATTGGTGTAGCCTTCTTTTTTTACGCCAGTTGTTAAGACATCTAAAGAACCTGTGACAGACTTACTTTCTCCTTCGCGACCACCGGTATTAATCACTGTTGAAGTTGACATTTTTTTCATCTGTTTTCCTTCCTTTCAAAAACAACGCTTCAAACTACGTACAACATAAAGACTTTTATTACCTTTAAATTAACCGTATCATGATTCAAAACAAAAACAAAATGAAGTGCTTACACTTAATTGTTGCATATACAATAAAAATGTTTTAAGATACAAATTACCAATAACTTTTAAATGAGGAAAATATGACTGATATTTTACGTGATTTAGGCAAAATTGCCCGTGCATTAGATTCGATTGCCAATATTGAATTTAAAGAATTTTCTTTAACCCGGGGGCAGTATCTTTATTTGGTTCGCATTTATGAAAATCCCGGCATCATCCAAGAAAAATTAGCAGAGTTGATTAAAGTCGATCGCACTACCGCTGCCCGCGCTATTGCCAAGTTAGAAAAAAATGGTCTGATTGAAAAACAGCCACAAGCAGACAATAAAAAGAATAAATCACTTTTTGTCACCAACAAAGGGGCTAAAATTGCCCCAATCATTCAAGCTGAAAACCAATATTCCAATAAGGTTGCTTTAAAAGATTTTAGTGAACCGGAAATGCAACAATTAGCAGCTTATTTAGCACGAGTGGAAAAAAATGTTGCGAAAGATTGGGATTTGGTGAAGAAAGGAGAAAGACGACTTTATGGTAGTGAAGATTGAAGGTGTAAAACAAACAGAAGTTGAAAAGCTAAAGGCAATTAGTGAAACCACTTTTGCCGAAACTTTTGCTAAAGACAATACACCAGAAGATATGGCAGCTTTTTTAGAGCAAAATTACAACTATTCCCAATTGGAAAAAGAACTCGCCAATAAAAATTCTTTTTTCTATTTTATTTACCAACAAAATGAGTTGGCTGGCTACTTAAAATTAAATATAAATGAAGCGCAAAGTGAAGATGGGCCAAAAGAAGCATTAGAAATTGAACGAATTTACATTTTAAACGCCTTTAAGGGTCAAGGCTTAGGGAAACAATTTATTACTTTTGCGGAAAAAACAGCAAGAGAAAAAAATAAAAGTGAGATTTGGTTAGGCGTGTGGGAACACAATCCATCTGCCATTGCTTTTTACAAAAAAATGGGCTTTGTTAAAACGGGGCAACATATTTTTACTATTGGCTGTGATGATCAAACAGATTGGATAATGACAAAAATATTAAACGACAAGAACAGCGGAGGTCTTTTGAAATGAAAAAAATAAAAGTAGATGAAAATTTTTGGGAACTTTTTCCCAATGCAGAACTATTTGTTGTCACAGCTACTGGTCTTAATAATCATGTCAATGAAGCAGAAGATGCGTATTTTGCCGATTTATTAGCCAAAGGTAAAAAAGAAGCTCAAAAATTTTTAACAGCAGAAACTTTTAGTCAAAACGATGTTATTCAGGAATGGCGTCAAGCTTTTAGCCAATTTAAAACAAAAAAAGGAGCGCGTTCTTCGATTGAAGCGTTATTAAAAAGAGCCAGCCAAGATCGCACCTTTAATCCTATTAATCCGCTTGTGGATATTTACAACAGTATTTCGTTAAAATACGCGGTTCCTTGTGGCGGTGAAGATATCCAGGCGCTCGCAGGTGACCTCCATTTAGGCAAAGCCAAAGGGGGCGAAAGTTTTAAGCCGTTAGGAGCGGATGAAGATGCGCCAGCTTTACCCGACGAAATCATTTATTATGATGAAAAAGGAGCAGTATGTCGTTGTTTTAACTGGCGTGAAGCCCAACGCACCATGTTACAAGAGCAGACAACAGATGCCATTTTAGTAATTGAAGCCATTAATGAAGTGCAGGCACAAAGAGCGCAGGCGGCCACGGCGGAACTACAACAATTAATAGAAACCTATTTTGAAGTTAAAACGAGGAGTGCAACTTTAACCAAAGCAACCCCTGAGCAGGAATTCTAATCCCTAAAGCGCCAAGAAAATCTTTCTTTTCTTATCGAAAAAGAAAGCAGTTTTTCTTAGCGCTTTTTTTGACAACACAGATAAAACGAATATCATCAGGCAATAATACGAAAAATTTTAATAAAAAGTGATAAAAATTATCGAAAAGTGTTTGACTTTTCTGACAATTCGGCATAGTATATAACACAACCAATTTTATATTTTTGACGCTGAAAAGAAGAGTAGTAGAAAAAAACTGCAAAGAGAGCCTTTGGGTGGTGGAAAAAGGTCAGTTGTTTTTTATGAAACACATCTTGGAGTTGCATTTTTGAATAAAGTAAAAAATGCCGGGTTAGCCCGTTATCGCTGCGGTCATTGTTGGATGGCTAGACAAAAAGGCTGACAGCCAGAGGAGAAATAAACAATAAACTTGTGAAATAATCAACAAGTTCGCCTTTTTTGTTAGCTTGATCGCATAAGGTCTATTATTGCATAGATAAATTGAGGTGGAACCACGCGTGTTAGCGTCCTCTGACTTTGTCAGAGGGCGCTTTTTTTATAAGTAAGGGATTGTGTACTTTTCACAAGAAATAAAGCGGATCTACCAAAGCTTTTGGAATTTAGCTGTATGAACGAACTTTCTATGGCAATAAGCTGAAATGGCAAGAAATTTATCCAGCTTTCGTTTTATTGTCCCCGCGCTGAAATAGTTCAAGCCATTTTTCTTTTAAATAGAGTTGTTACGTACATTTGTTAGAGGCCTAAGTTGGCGTACTGCAGTGAAGTTTACGCCATTTTGTAGTTATCGGGTAATTTCAGGGGAGGGGAAATGATGGAAATTCCAGTAAATATTTTACGTCAAGAAGAAGTAGCAGCATTGAAGTTGCGCGCTTTATACCAAGAAGCAGGCTTCAATTTATTTTGTTTAAAGAGTTTTGAAGAATATAACTTTTATTTGGAAAATAAAAATTTTTTAGCAGACGATGACGTCATTAAATTTAGTGCTGCAGATGGGCGCTTATTAGCGTTAAATCCCGATGTCACCTTATCGATTGTGAAAAATACTGCTGCTCATGAAAGTAGACGACTTTATTACAATGAAAATATTTACCGTCATAATCACCATACCAATGAATATCAGCAGTTGAATCAAGCGGGAATCGAAATTATCGGCAGTGTAGATAAGCAAGCAGAGCTTGAAGTGATCCAACTGGCTATTGCTTCTTTAGAAGTTATCGGTCAAGCCAAATTGGAATTTTCCCACAGTGGGTTAGTGGCAGCAATTTTGGCATTATTTCCGTGTAATCGCCAAGAGGAAGTTTTTAGTAGTATTAAAAATAAAGACAGTGCAGCTTTGAAAGATTTGGCGCAACAAGTACATTTAGCACCAGCTTTGACCACGAATTTGTGTGAATTGCTGCAGTTAAGTGGTGAAATTAATGAATCATTGCAAACTGCTTTAACACTAACCAAAGATTTACCCCACGCCCACCAAGCGCTGGTTGAATTACAAGAATTGGCAACCGCGCTACTAAAAGAGGCAGTTACTCCCCGACTGCTCTTTGATTTATCAACGGTGAATGATACGAACTATTATAGTGGCATTATTTTTCAAGGTTTTGTCCCACAAGTCCCCCAGGCAATTTTATTTGGGGGACGCTACGACGGCTTGTTACAATCTCTTGGTAAAACACAAGCGGCAATTGGTTTTGGAATTCATTTAAATGCGATTGCCACTGACACAGTAACAGCAAAAAATGAGCGTACCCACTTAAATATCGCTTTGCCAAAAGGACGCATGGGGGAAAAGGTTTATCACATGTTTCATGAAGCCGGTTTGTGCCAAGAAAATTTATTAGATGAAAGTCGCAAGCTGATTTTTACTGATGAAGAAAATGGATTGCGCTTTTTCTTAGTAAAGCCAAGTGATGTAGCCAGTTATGTGGAACATGGTGCCGCAGATATCGGCATTGTGGGACGAGATATTTTATTAGAAACTGAGGCGGATGTTTTAGATGTTTTACGTTTTGCTATAGGCCAATGTGATATTGCGATTGCCGGTGCCAAAAATTTTCAAAAAGATGCAAGTCGCCCGTTAAAAGTGGCCACCAAATATCCCACTATTGCGCGTAAATATTTTAGCAGTCGGAGTCAACCGGTGGAACTGATTTATTTAAACGGTTCGATTGAACTTGCCCCTTTAGTTGGTTTGGCTGATGTAATTGTCGATATTGTGGAAACAGGCACCACATTAAAGGAAAACGGCTTAGAAGTATTTGAAAAAATTACCGATTCCTCGGCGCATTTAGTGGTAAACCGCACGTCATGGCGGTTTAAACAATCTGAAATTTACGAAATTATTCAGAAAGTGGGGGCAAAAAATGATTAAAATTTTACAGCAACGTGATTTGAATTTAAACCAAATTAGGACGAGTGCATCAGGCAGTACCGCCGCATATACACAAGTAGTGCAAGAAATCATTCAAAATGTGCAAGTTAGTGGAGATGAAGCGTTAAAAGAATACACAAAAAAATTTGATGGGGCTGCTTTGACTACTTTTAAAGTAACAGCTGCTGAAATTGAAGCGGCCATAACGGCTTGTGACCCCGCTTTTTTAACTGTTTTAAAAAAGGCACAGCGCAATATTGCCGCCTTTCATGAAAAACAAAAAGATAATGGATTTATGTTAGAAAAACAAGGAGCAATAATGGGGCAACGTGTTATTCCACTAGCGAAAGTTGGCATATACGTGCCAGGAGGAACTGCCGCTTATCCCAGTACAGTATTAATGAATGTGATCCCAGCTAAAATTGCCGGTGTCAAAAAAATTGTCTTGGTGACCCCGCCACAACCAGACGGCACGGTTACGCCAGCAATCTTGGCTGCTGCCAAAATTGCCGGTGCTGATGAAATCTATAAAGTGGGAGGTGCCCAAGCTGTTGCGGCACTTGCTTATGGAACCCAAACCATTCCGGCAGTAGATAAAGTCACAGGGCCCGGCAATATTTATGTGGCAACGGCTAAACGGCTCGTTTATGGCAAAGTGGATATCGATATGATTGCCGGTCCGAGTGATGTTTTAATTATCGCTGATAAAACATCGAAGCCAGCTTACTTAGCAGCTGATTTATTAGCACAAGCAGAACACGATGTGAACGCTCAGGCCATCTTAGTGACAACAAGTCAAGAAATTGCTGAAGCCACCGCCCAGGAAGTCAGAACACAAACGGCAAATGCACCACGCCGAGAAATTATGACGGCTTCTTTAAAAAAGAATGGTTGTATTATTGTCGTTCCCAATTTAGCAGCAGCTTTTGAAATTGCTGATGAAGTAGCACCAGAACATTTGGAACTGTGTATTGAAGAACCTTTTGCAGCGTTAGACGCTGTTAAAAATGCCGGAAGTGTTTTTTTAGGTCACCATACACCTGAGGTTTTAGGGGATTATTTGGCTGGACCCAATCATACATTGCCAACAGAAGGTACGGCTCGTTTTTATTCCCCTCTAAGTGTGGCGGATTTTCAAAAGCGCTCGAGTTATTTGTATTATGGCAAAGAAGCCTTAAAAGAGGTGAGTGACGATGTAATTTTATTTGCCAAAACAGAAGGGTTATTTGCCCATGCCAATTCCATAAAAGTGCGAAAAGGGGTGTAGAGGATGAAATATTTTACACCTAAATTAGAGGCGCTGGCGCCTTATGTCCCAGGAGAACAACCCCAGTTTGAAGTGATTAAGTTAAACACCAATGAAAGTCCTTATCCGCCAGCCCCGACTGTAGAGGCGGCGGTTGCAAATGCAGCTACTGTGTTAGCCCGTTATCCTGATCCCGACTGTCAAAATTTGCGGCAAACATTAGCGCAACGCTTTGATGTAATGCCAACTGAAATTTTTGTCGGTAATGGCAGTGATGAAGTTCTGGCCTTTTGTTTTCAAGGCTTGATGAATGCAGGAGTAGTTTATCCGGATTTAACTTATGGCTTTTATCCTGTTTTTAGCCAGATGTATGATATTTCATCCAAAGAAATTCCTTTAGCAGCAGATTTTACACTAAATTTGGCTGACTACCAAGAAGAAACAGGGACCGTGATTTTTGCTAATCCTAACGCACCGACTAGTTTAGGCATAGCAGCAATCGAAATTGCGAATTTTGTTGCAGCTAATCCGGAGCGTTTGGTAATTGTAGATGAAGCCTACGTGGAATTTGGCGGTGAATCGATGGTGCCCTATATAAAAGAGTTTGCCAATCTTTTAGTAGTTGGGACTTTTTCTAAATCTTGGCAGTTGGCTGGGGCGCGACTCGGTTATGCAGTGGGGCAGGCAGCGTTAATTGCAGCTTTAAACAAATTAAAATTTAGTTTTAACCCCTACAGTGTCAATACTATGACTGCTGTCGCAGGAATAGCGGCGTTGGCCGATGAAAATTATCATGCCAGTTGTCTAGAGCAAATTATTGGGCAACGCCAAAAAACGGCTCAAGATTTAAAGGCGTTAGGTTTTACGGTATTGGATAGTCAGACAAATTTTCTATTTGTAACGCATCCCGCAGTTGGTGGAAAAGTAATTTACGAAAAATTAAAGATGCAACAAATTTTTGTTCGCTGGTTTAACCTGCCCCGAATAAAAGATTATTTGCGCATTACGATTGGTACCCCACAGCAGATGCAACAATGTTTGGCCGCCATTACGCAAATAATAAAAGACGAAATTTAAAAGGTGTCCAATAACCAGTAAAAAAGTTAAAGGAGGCAACGACATGCGTACTGCAGAAATTACCCGCAATACGAGTGAAACAAAAATTAAATTGAAACTAACTATTGATGGTACCGGGCAACAAAAAATTGTTACAAAAATTGGGTTTTTAGATCATATGCTGGAACTTTTCACTCGTCATGGGCGTTTTGATATCGCATTAGAATGTGACGGGGATGTGGCAGTGGATGGGCATCATACCACGGAAGATATTGCGATTGTTTTGGGTCGTGCTTTTTCACAAGCTTTAGGAGACAGACGAGGGATTAACCGTTATGGCAGTATGATTTTACCGATGGACGAAACCTTGGTGCTGGCAGCGTTAGACATTTCTGGTCGGGGCATGGCTTGTTTAAACGTCGCTATCCCTGCAAGTCAAATTGGTGGCTTTGATACCGAGTTGGTAGAAGAATTTTTCATCGCTTTTGCCAGAGAGTTGGGTGGCACGATTCACTTACAGCAATTAGCTGGTAAAAACAGTCACCATATTGTGGAAGCGTGTTTTAAAGGATTTGGCCGTGCATTAGCCGAAGCTTGTGCCATTAATGAAGTGGCGCCAAATGAAATTCCTTCAACCAAAGGCACTATTTTATAGAGGAAATAGTACGCGTTTAAGTTGGCAGGTAAAAACAAGTTGTCCTGCGTTCAAATAATTGGATAGGAAATAAAACAAAGAATAAATAGTAACCAACCTGTGCTTTGTTTTTGTTTAATGTTCACGGTCTAAACGGCCACTAACAACATTGAAAGGGGAGAACCTCGTGATTGCAATTATTGATTATGGCGTGGGAAATTTATTTAGTTTGCAGAGTTCATTACGTTTTATAAAGGCAGATGTGGTCGTGACAAGTGATGCGGCAGAAATTCAAAAGGCCGAAAAAATTTTGCTGCCCGGTGTGGGAGCTTTTGGGGATGCCATGGCTAAATTACAAGACAGTGGTTTAGCGGAGGTGGTAAAAAAGGAAGCCCAAAAAGGCAAACCATTGTTGGGAATTTGTCTAGGGATGCAATTGCTCTTCTCGGAAAGTCACGAGTTTGGTGTGCATCCCGGATTGGATTTGATTTCTGGTAAAGTGATTGCGATGAAAGAGACGTTTACGCAACAAAAAATAGCGTTAAAGGTGCCACAAATTGGTTGGAATGAATTGGTGTTTGCCCAAGAATCGCCTCTTTTAAAGTACGTGAAGCAAGGAGATTTTGTTTATTACGTTCACAGCTATTACGCCAGTGAGTGCGACAAAAGTATTGCGGCTTTTAGTAATTATGGTGTAAAAATTCCCGGATTAGTACAAAAAGGCAATATTTTTGGAACGCAATTTCATCCTGAAAAAAGCGGGGAAGTTGGCCTGAATATTTTGCGGGCCTTTACGGAGGTGTAAAGATGATTATTTTACCAGCAATTGATTTGTACAATCGCAAAGTAGTGCGGCTTTATCAAGGGGATTATGGACAACAAGAAATTTTTGGTGATGATCCAATCGTATTTGCTCAAAATTTTGCTAAAGCAGGGGCAAAATATCTCCATTTAGTGGATTTAAATGGTGCCAAAGAAGGAACCAAAAAGCAATTTGATTTAGTAGCACAAATTGTGGCAAAAACCGATTTATTTGTGGAATTAGGCGGGGGGATTCGCAATGAAGAAGATATTCAGGATTGTCTTTCCATTGGCGTAAAACGGGTGATTTTAGGCACGATTGCGCAACAGGAACCACAATTTGCCAAAGAAATGATCAAAAAATACCGTGAAAAAATTGCGATTGGTGTAGATGCCAGAAAAGGGAAAGTCGCTGTCAATGGCTGGCTGGAAACAACAGAAACGGATGCTTATATTTTTTGCCAAGAATTAGTCGCAGCAGGCTGTCAGACAATTATTTATACTGATATTGCAAGAGATGGTACAGGTATGGGAATGGATAGTGCCGTTTATGAAAAATTAAATGCTTTAGGCTGCAATATTATTGCTTCTGGTGGCGTAGCGACTCTTGCTGATATTACTAGTCTGGCACAGGCTGGGGCATATGGCACAATTGTTGGCAAATCCTTGTACAGCGGGCAACTGGATTTGTCAGAGTGTCTTAATGCTGCAGCGGAGGTGGAAAAATGATTGCCAAACGGATTATTCCTTGTCTTGATGTGCGAGCTGGTCGCGTAGTGAAAGGCGTTAATTTTGCCGGCATTAAAGATGTTGCTTCACCGGTGGCATTGGCCAAAAAATATGATCAAGCCGGTGCTGATGAACTTGTTTTTTATGACATTACTGCTTCGGCAGAAAAGCGGAGTCTATTTACGGATATTTTACAAGCAGTCGCCCAACAAGTTTTTATCCCCTTAACAGTGGGAGGCGGAATTAATACCCTGGCAGATTTTGATCGTGTTTTAAAATGTGGCGCAGATAAAGTCAGTGTCAATTCTGGTGCGATTAAAAATCCTAAATTGATTGTGGAAGCAGCCCAACGTTATGGCGCGCAATGTGTAGTTTTATCAGTAGATATAAAAAAAGTCGCCAACTCCTGGCACGTCTTTACCAAAGGAGGACGAGAAGATACAGGGATGGATGCTTTAGCTTGGATTAAAGCCGGCGAAAAACTGGGAGCCGGAGAATTGGTGATTAATTCCATGGATACTGATGGTGTGAAAACGGGGTTTGATTTGGAATTGTTGCAGGCAGTAGCAGACATTGCTCATGTGCCTATTGTTGCTTCAGGCGGAGCTGGCAGTAAAGCAGATTTTTATCAGCTGTTCCAAAATCCACAGATAGATGCAGGACTGGCCGCTTCTATTTTCCATTATGATGAAATTCCTATTCCGGTGTTAAAAGAATATTTAGCAGAAAAAAACATTCCAATTCGCAAATAAGAGGTGAGGGCTAATGGAGATAAAAAATTTGAAGTTTGATGAACAGGGTTTGATTTCTTGTGTAGTGCAAGATTTTTACAACAATGAAGTGCTGACTGTGGCTTATATGAATGAAGAGAGTTTAACAAAAACGCTAGAAACACAGCAGATGACGTTTTATTCTCGCAGCCGCCAAAAGTTATGGCGTAAAGGAGAAACCAGCGGTCATACCCAGCAATTAGTCAGTTTAAAAGCAGATTGTGACCAAGACGCTTTAGTGGCAAAAGTGATAAAAGCGGGACCTGCTTGTCATCAAGGAACAGAAAGCTGTTTTAATGAAGTTTTATTTTTAGCTGAAATGAAAAAAAGCATCACCATTTCAGAACTATATGAGTTAGTCTTAAGTCGAAAAAATATCCCGCAAGAAAAAAGTTATACCAGCTATTTATTTGCGAAAGGCAATGAAAAGATTTTGAAAAAAATCGGCGAAGAAGCCACCGAAGTTGTAATTGGTGCGATGAAAAATAGCCAAGAAGAAACGACGTATGAAATTGCCGATTTAATTTACCATTTACTCGTTTTAATGGCCAATAATGATATTACACCAACAGCTGTTATGACTGAACTTGCTTTGCGTCAAGTAGTCGATAAAAAGACCAAACAAGAGACCATGAAGTAAGGAGGAAGGCAATGTTTTATTCCAATGCCCATACCCATAGTACTTGGTGCGATGGGAAAAATACGTTAGCAGAAATGACGGCAGCCGCTGAAAAATTGCGTTTTACGGATTTAGGTTTTACCTGCCACTCCAGGGCCCCTTTTGATCCCACTTGCCCAGGGATAAAAGATGAAGTGGCCTACCAAAAGGCGATCCGCACTTTGGCTGAAAATAGCGCGGTACAACTTGCTTGTGGTTTGGAATGGGACTATTTTAGTCCAACTCCAATTAGTGGTTATGATTATTTTATTGGTTCCGTTCATTATCTGCCGCCAAAAGCTGGTGTATACCGCAGTGTGGATGATACTCCCAAAAACTTCAGTGAAACATTACAGGAATGGTATCAAGGTGATTTTTTAGCTTTAGCACAAGACTATTACGATCTTGTTGTCGCCCATATTACCCACAATCAGCCTAAAATTGTCGGCCATTTTGATTTGGTGACAAAGTTTGACGATACACTGCATTATCTAACGCCTCAAAATCAAAAAGCTTATGAAAAAATAGCTTTAAAAGCCTTACAGCAAGTCGTAAATGTATTGAAAACATACGAAGGATTGGTGGAAGTAAACACCGGTGGTATGAGCCGTGGTTGGAGGAAACAACCTTATCCGGCAAAATTCTTGTTGGAATTTTTAGCTAGTAAGAAAGTTCCCGTCATCTTAACAAGTGATAGTCATCAAATAGATACGCTGGATTATGCTTTTGAAAAGACCCAAAGACTTCTGCAAGCAGTTGGTTTTACTGCTAGTTACCAGTTAAAAAAGGGTAAGTTTGTTCCTGTTCGTTTTTGAAAATAATCTTTAAAAGTTAGCCAACAAAAGCACGTTTTTTGTTGGCTAACTTTTTTTGCGCTATTTTATTTTTAGAGGACCCATACACGGATAGCCGTTTTGTTTTTGATAAGTATGAAATAATAACTAAAATTTTCCTGTTTTTTCCAAATTTCTGTCAGCAAAATAAGAGGCGTTTCATTGTGAAAAAAGTGCTTAGTGCGCCTCTTCACTCTTTGGCTTGTAAAGTAAAATGAGAAAAAAATAAAAGAATCTCTCATGAAACTCTATAAACTTACTGTTATAAAAAATGCTAAAATTAGCATTGCAGGTAAAAATAAAAAAGGGAGGATTTCCCATGATTGAAGTTATCGATCTGAAAAAAGTATTCGATAATGGTTTTGAAGCGTTAAAGTCTGTTAATTTTACGATTGAAAAAGGTGATTTGGTTTGTCTTTTGGGGCCAAGTGGCTGTGGTAAATCAACTATTTTAAATTTGATTGCCGGGTTATTAAGTCCAACAGATGGCGATATCCGTTTTGCCGGGAGCTCTGTGGTGAAGACAGAACCTAAAGATCGGAATATCGGTTTTGTATTTCAAAACTATGCACTCTATCCCCATATGACTGTTTTTGAAAACGTAATGTTTCCTTTAACGGTTGGGGATAAAAAAATGCTTAAAAATGAAGCGATGAAAATTGCGGAAAAATATATGGCATTAACCAATATTGAAGAGTTAAAAGATAAAAAGCCCGGTACATTATCTGGTGGGCAACAACAACGGGTGGCTATTACGCGGGCCCTCGTACAAAATCCGGAAGTTTTATTATTAGATGAACCGTTATCTAATCTAGATGCGCGTTTACGTTTAAAGATTCGTGAAGAGATTCGCCGCTTAGTGAAAGAAGTGGGGATTACGACGATTTTTGTTACCCATGACCAAGAAGAAGCGTTGTCTATTTCTGACAAAATTATTTTATTAAACGAAGGTGTCATTCAACAAAACGATGATCCACAAAATCTTTACTTAGAACCAAATAACTTGTTTGTAGCTAAATTCATTGGTAATCCCATCATTAATATTTTACCAGTGGAAGTAAAAGCTGGCATGATGCATCACGATGCCTTTAGTGTTCCTGTCGATCGCTTTATGGTCGCCCGTTTTAAAGAAAATATGCCAGATGGCAATTACTTTATTGGTATTCGACCAGAAGATGTTTTGCCAGTTGATAGCGCCGGCGCTTTTCAAACAGTTATCGCTGGCGTGGAGTTAATTGGCCGGGAACGTATTTTAAACTTTGATATTGATACCCATCACTTAAAATCGATTGTCAGCATCGAAGAAGATATTCAAGAAGGAGCGCAGCTGACATTTGATTTTGCTTACCAAAAAGCTTTTATCTTTAAAGAAGATGGGACGCGGATTTACTAATGTTTAAGAAAAATCATTACAATCCTGAAAATCAACCCAAAGCCTGGCTCTTCCTTCTGCCATCTTTGGTTGTCATTATGATTTTTAGCATCTATCCTTTATTTCGCTCGCTGTTTATGAGTTTCCAAAAAGGAACGCTGATTAACCAAGAATACGCGGGTATTGAAAACTATCAAAAAGTTTTAAGTGATCCAGTCTTTTTTAAAGCGTTAAAAAATACAGCTCTTTACGCTTTTTCGGTGGTTCCAATTGCTTTAATAATTGGACTGGCGATTGCTTGGATTATTTTTGAAAAAGTAAAGCATAAAAGTTTTTTTGAAACGTTATTTTTCATGCCTTATGTAACCAGTACGATTGCCATCGGGATTGTGTTTCGTTACTTCTTTAACGGCTCTTACGGGATTATTAATTTCTTACTAGGCAAAGTAGGTATCGCACCGATCAATTGGTTGGATAATGTAGACATGAGCATGACAACCTTAATTATTTTTGGAATTTGGACCAGCTTGGCGTTTAATATCATTATTTTATTAGCCGGCTTACGCAATATTGATCCAGAACATTACAAAATTGCCAAAATGTTTGGCGCCAAAGACGGAGAAATTTTCCGCCGGATTACGTTACCACAACTCGTACCCACAATAGCCTTTTTATTGACAGTAAATATTATCGGTGCCTTTAAAGTGTATACTCAAGTTTATGCTTTGTTTGCGGGCCAACCGGGGATTGCCAAAAGTGCGACAACGGCAGTGTACTACATCTATGACAAATTCCACATTGCCGGACGTCCCGGAATTGCCATGGCAGCGACCGTGATTTTGTTCTTAGTCATTTTGTTCTGTACCTTTATTCAACGCCAAATCATGAAGAGAGTGGGGGATTAGTGTGAAAAAAGTTGTGACAATTGTGGCCTTGGTCTTTTTAGTCGTCTTAGGCATTATCACCTTATTTCCATTTGTCTATATGATTTTAGCCGGTTTAATGACTTATAGTGAAGCGACCAGTATACCGCCAACCATTATTCCAGAAAAATTCCAATGGGCCAACTATGCAGCGGTCTTTTCTAAAGCACCGTTTTTACAGTACTTCATTAATACTGTCTTTGTTTCTCTTGTGACGACAATTGCGACTTTAATTACTTCTGTTTTAGCTTCATTTGCTTTAACGAGTTTGGAGTTTAGATTTAAAGGCTTAGTTGTCGGTATTATGGTGTCATTACTAATGGTACCTTATGAATCGATTATTTTTACCAATTACAATACGATTGCCAAAATGGGCTTATTAAACAGCTATATGGCGTTAATTATTCCATTTTTAACAAGCATTTTTTATATTTATTATTTAAATAGCTATTTAAAAGGAATTTCCAGCACCTTTTATAAAGCAGCTAAAATCGACGGCGCTTCTGACTTGGAGTACATTTGGCGGATCTTAGTGCCTATGTCACGACCGGCGTTAGTCACTGTGGGAATTTTAACGTTTATTTCCAGTTGGAATTCATTTTTATGGCCATTACTTGTTACCAACGAGAAAAAATACCGCTTGTTAAATAACGGTTTAGCGGCTTTTACGACAGAAAGTGGGAGCGATGTTCACTTGCAAATGGCCGCAGCGACATTGACAGTAATTCCCATCTTAATTATTTATTTGATTTTTAGAAAAGAAATTATTCGAGGAGTGGCAAAAAATGGTATCAAAGGGTAAAACCACCATCACTTTTCATAGTGGTATTTTGACCATCGGCGGTACTATTATCGAAGTCAGTTATGAAGATGCGCATATTTTCTTTGATTTTGGGACCGAATATCGACCAGAATTGGGGCTAAAAGATGATGATTTAAGTACATTATTAAAAAATCGTTTAGTACCGGAGTTAAAAGGCGTTTATGATCCGCGGTTAAATTACACTTATCATGGGGAAGATGAACAAGAATACACTCAAACGGCTGTCTTTTTATCCCATGCGCATTTGGATCATTCCAAAATGATTAATTATTTGGATCCGGAAATTCCGTTATACACGTTAAAAGAAACGGCAAAAATTTTGCGTAGTCTAAATCGTAACGGTGATTTTTTAATTCCTTCCCCTTTTGAAGCAACGAACTTTACCCGTGAAATGATTGGCTTAGAAGCCCATGACGTGGTAGAAGTTGGGCAGATTAAAGTGGAACTTGTACCGGTTGATCACGATGCTTACGGCGCATGTGCTTTATTGATTCATACACCCGATGCGTTTTTGACTTACACTGGTGATTTGCGGTTACACGGATATGATCGCCAGGATACGCTGGATTTTTGTCAACAAGCTAAGCATACAAATCTTCTAATGATGGAAGGCGTTAGCATCAGCTTTGAGGAAAGAGATTCTGAAGAGGTTAAAGTCTTCAGTGAAGCGGATTTAATTGCACAACTGATAGCACAGATCACAGAAAATCCTCAGCGACAATTAACGTTTAATGGTTATCCCGCTAATGTGAAACGCTTTGAACAAATCATTAAACAATCACCGAGAAAAGTCGTATTAGAAGCCAATATGGCAGCATTAATGCAGGATATCTTTAATATCGCAGTTCCGTATTATTATCCTTTAAATACCGAACATAAAATTGCGGACTTAGATGAAAAACTAGAAATTTCTTATGAAGAATTGTTGGCTGACGACCATAAATACTTATGGCAAGCAGTCGCAAACTTTGAAAAATTACAAAGCGGCGGCATGTATTTTCATATGGACGCCCAACCTTTGGGAGATTTTGATCCCAAATATCAAGTCTTCTTGGATTTATTAGCCTTGAAGAAAGTGGAATTTGTCCGTCTTGCTTGTTCCGGACATGCCTTTCCACAAGATCTCGATGCCATTATTTCAATGATCAAGCCTAAAATTTTGGTTCCAATCCATACGTTAAAACCAGAAAAACTGGAAAACCCGTATGGTAAAAGAATACTTCCCACCCGTGGGGAAAAAATCACTGAGTTCAAAGGAGAGTAAGAAATGAAGTTCAAAAAATTGGGTACAGCAGTATTGGCAACCGCCGCAGTTTTTGCATTAGCAGCTTGTGGCAATGATTCAAAAGAAAGTTCTAATGGCGACAGCGACAAAATCGTTACATCCATCGACAAAGACACCACTGTTACATTTTGGCATGCGATGAATGGGGCGCAAGAAGAAGCGTTAACGAAGATTACTGAAGATTTTATGAAAGAAAATCCTAAAATCAAAATTGAATTACAAAACCAATCACAATACCCAGACTTACAAGCAAAAATCAATTCAACCCTACCTTCTCCAAAGGATTTACCAACCATCAGCCAAGCATATCCAGGCTGGTTATGGAACGCTGCACAAGACGATATGTTAGTAGATTTAAAACCTTACATGGATGACAAAACAATTGGTTGGGGCGACCAAGAAGAAATTCGCAAACCTTTATTAGAAGGTGCCCAAATCGAAGGCAAACAATACGGTATTCCATTTAATAAATCAACTGAAGCTTTAGTTTACAACGCTGATTTATTGAAAGAATATGGTGTTGCAGTTCCTAAAACACTAGAAGAATTAAAAGAAGCTTCTAAAACAATTTATGAAAAATCAAATCATGAAGTTGTCGGTGCAGGCTTTGACTCTTTAAACAATTACTACGTTATTGGCATGGAAAATAAAGGGGAAGAATTCACTAAAGATTTAAAATTTGATTCTAAAAAATCAAAAGAAGTAATTGATTACTATTTAGATGGCGTAAAAGACGGTTACTTCCGCATTGCCGGTTCAGACAAATATTTATCTGGCCCATTTGCAAACGGTAAAGTAGCAATGTTCATTGGTTCAATTGCCGGTGAAGGTTACGTTAAAAAAGATACAGAAGGTAAATTTGAATATGGTGTAGCACCACGTCCGGAAAAAATTAACTTACAACAAGGTACAGACATTTACATGTTCAACAGCGCTACAGCAGAACAAAAATCTGCAGCTTTCATGTATTTGAAATATTTATCTTCACCAGAAGTTCAATTATATTGGGCTGAACAAACAGGTTACATGCCAGTATTACAATCTGTTTTAGAAAGTGAAGAATACAAAAAATCACCAAATACCAAAGTACCAGCAATTTTAGAAGAAGCAACAAAAGACTTATTCTCTATTCCAGTTAAAGAAAATGCTGATCCTGCCTACAATGAAGTACGAGCAATCATGGAAAACATTTTGTCTAACCCAAATAAAGATACAGACAAATTAATTAAAGATTCTGTCCCACAATTACAAGACGCTTGGAATCAATAATTTGATGTAAAAAAATCTCCTCTTCCTAAAAGGTAGGGGAGATTTTTTTAGTCTAAAAAGACGCTCGAACGAAATGTGTCAGTCAGATTTTTTCAGAGAAAAATGAGTGTCTAATCAAATCTATTCGCGGTTTATGGTATGATGACAAAGGAAATTGTTTTAAATTCTATCGCAATTTTAGCATGATTATCAGAATTTAAAATCAGGAAAGGAACGAGGAAATATGCAATTAACCATTTTAGCAACGAGTGATATGCACGGCTACATTCAACCAACTAATTACGCGGAAAAAGGCGCTGACTTACCTTTTGGAACTGCCAAAGTTGCAACTAAAATGCAAGAATTGACCGCACAAGCAGATGGTCCAGTCATTAAAATTGAAAATGGTGACTTTATTCAAGGCTCACCTTTAAGTTATTACGCCGCTAAGCAAAAACAAGATCCAGCTGAAATTACCAAAGTCATTAATCACATGGGCTATGACGTCGGCTTACTGGGAAATCATGAATTTAACTATGGTCTGCCTTATTTAGAAAAAGCGATTAAAAGTTATCAGCATCCGATTTTAGCAGCTAATGTTTTAGGCAAAGATGGCCAACCTTATTTTGGCGAACCTTACGTTATTTTAGAAAAAGAAGGCGTCAAGATTGCGATTCTAGGTGTGGTCACCCAATACATTCCCCATTGGGAACAACCGGCAACTGTTAAAGACTTAACTTTCAAAAGTTTAGTTGCAACCGCTAAAGAATACGTGCCCAAATTACAGGAGTTAGCGGATGTGGTTATTGTTTCTTACCACGGGGGTTTTGAAAAAGACCTCTCAACCGGAGAAGCAACGGAAATGCTGACCGGAGAAAATGAAGGTTATGAATTGTTGCAAACAGTCAGTGGCATTGATGCCTTTGTTACCGGGCATCAACATCGTGAAATTGCGGCTGTTGTCAACGGTATTCCAGTTATTCAGCCAGGATTTCGCGGAAATTATATCGGTAAAATTACGCTTGATTTAAATCAAATTGACAATACTTGGCAAGTAAGCAATCCCAGCGCTGAAATTGTAGCGACAAAAGATGCTAAGGCGGATTTAGAAGTTGTCAGTTTAATTCAAGAATTAGACGACGAATTAGAAATTTGGTTGGATCAACCGGTGGGTAAAGTGGAAGGTGATATGCACATCACAGATCCAATGGCTGCCCGCATTCACGAACACCCATATATTGAATTCATCAACCGGGTTCAAATGTGGGCCAGCGGTGCTAAAATTTCCGGCACAGCTTTATTTAACAATGAAGGCAAAGGCTTTGGCGAAACTATAACCATGCGCGATGTCATCACCAATTATATTTACCCCAATACACTTGCCGTTTTAAAAATTACGGGCGCTGATTTAAAAGCGGCTTTGGAACAAACCGCAAATTATTTAGTGTTAAAAGACGGTCAAATTGTCTTTAATCCGCAATTTATTAATCCAAAACCGCAATATTACAATTATGATATGTATGAAGGTATTGATTATGCGATTGATTTAAGTCAACCTTATGGCAAAAAAATTACGAAGCTGCAATTTGAAGGATCAGATATTTTACCTGATCAAGAATTGGAAGTTGTCATGAATCAATATCGTGCGGTTGGTGGCGGAAATTATGCTATGTTTAGCGCGGATAAAATCATTAAAGAAATTCCGCGGGATATGACAGAAGTAATTGCGGAATACCTGCAAGCCCATCCGGTTTTAAAAGCTGAAGTAAATCACAACTTTAGCGTGAAGTAAGCACACAAACCACGAGCCTTTCATTTTTCTACCTAATACAGGTGTGAAAAATGAAAGGCTCGTGGTTTTTTGTTTGAAATCTATCACGACTGAGAAATTTTGTCTGATTATTAATGAGCTGCCCAGCCTCTTCAAATTTCCTTTTTGTCTAGCTTTTTGAACAAACTCTTGGCGACAACCAGCCAAAATCTTAAGAAATTTGAAAAACAATTTATTAAGATTTCATCTGATTGCTAAAGAGCTGAACGAGTTCAAAAAGCTTTTCTATTTTGTCTAGTTTCAGATGCCAACTCTTTGAGAAAAATACAAAAACTAGCTACTGGTCCAGAACACCAGTAGACGAGTTTCTGAGATTTTTTAAAAGAGCTACCCGGCCTCTGCCACTTTTCTATTACCCTCAAGTATAAATATTTGCTTACTTTTAATAAGCGATGTAGAATGAGCTTGTAAATTACAAGAGAGAAGGAAAGTCTTATGTATCATACAAGTAATGAAGAACATCCTATTGATATCGTGAATATTGCCTCTTTAGAAGGCCGCGTCAAAGAACGCATGGAAGCTGGTGCTTTTGGTTATATTCGTGGTGGTTCTGAAGATGAATGGACAATGAAAGAAAATACAGCTTCATTTATGAATAAAAAAATTATGCCCCGCATTTTACAAGGGATTGATCATGCCGACTTATCTACTAAATTATGGGATATTGAACTTCAAACACCAATTATTGAAGCTCCTTCTGCAGCACAAGGTTTAGCTCATGAAAAAGGCGAAGCAGATACTGCTAAAGGTGTTGCCGCTGCGGGTTCAATTTTTTCAATTAGTACTTATGCCAATACAACTGTTGAAGATGCAGCAGCAGCTGCACCTGATGCACCACAATTTTTCCAATTGTATATGAGTAAAGATGACGGCTTCAATGAATTTATTTTGGATAAAGCTGTTAAAGCAGGTGCCAAAGCAATTATTTTAACTGCTGATTCGACATTAGGTGGTTACCGTGAAGAAGACGTAATTAATCAATTCCAATTTCCACTACCAATGCCCAATTTAGCTGCTTATTCTGCTCAAAGCGCCAGTGGTAATGGTGAAGGTAAAGGGATTGCTGAAATATATGCTGCTGCTAAACAAGGTTTAGTGCCAGAAGACATCAAAAAAATTAAAGACTTAACACATTTACCTGTTTTGGTTAAAGGAATTCAATCTCCTGAAGATGCCGATCTTGCAATTAAAGCAGGTGCTGACGGCATTTGGGTTTCCAATCACGGTGGCCGACAATTAGATGGTGGTCCTGCTTCCTTTGACGTTTTACCTGCTATCGCAGAAGTTGTCGACAAACGGGTGCCGATCGTATTTGATTCCGGTGTTCGTCGTGGAGAACATGTTTTTAAAGCTTTAGCAAGTGGTGCTGACTTAGTTGCCATCGGCCGTCCTGTTATTTACGGGTTAAATTTAGGCGGTGCTGAAGGTGTAAAATCTGTCTTTGATCACTTCAATAAAGAATTATCTATCACGATGCAATTAGCTGGAACTAAAACAATTGCGGATGTGAAGAAAACAAAATTAATTGATTAATTTTGAAGATTTTAAGAGTCTGACTAATCTTGGTCAGACTCTTTTTTTACATTGAAAACCAGTTTAATATAAGGCGTAAGCTTGTATTGCGTAACATTTAATTTTTCTAGTATTTTTTTAGCAAAAATAAAATCGGATTGGTTGAAGTACTGTAAAAAAACATGCTAAAATAAAAGGGAGTAAAATGAGAAAGGGATGAGAAAATGAAGTGGGGTTTGGGACTGCTTTTAACTTTATGGGGTTTTCAAATGGCAATTGTCACACCGGAAACCGTTAATTCATCGCAAGTAGAAGAAACTACCGCAACAAGTACTGCTACGGAGACCACAGATCAGGCAACTTCTACAAGTAGTATAAATGATGCAACTATTCAAGATAACGATCAGCAGCAAACAACCGAGACGGATATAAATGATTTACCGCGGGAACAACGAAAATTACCGAAGCTTAAAAGCACTGCACCGCGACAATCCTCCCTAACAGATGCGCAAAAAGCCCAAATTGCTGCATTGCCCGCGGTAAGCGAAGCGCAACTTAACCGCAACCTTTATGCTCGTAGTAGTATTTCATTAACCAAAGAACAACAAAAACTTATCACAGAAGTCAAACGACACCTCAATCAACCTTATAAATGGGGAGCTGCGGGACCCAATGAGTTTGATTGCTCGGGTTTGGTTCAGTATGCGTATTTAAAAAGCTTGAATATTTCTTTACAGCGGGTCACTTATCAACAAGAAAAACAAGGGACAGAGGTTTCCCGTAGTAGCGGCAAAGGTCAGAATTTGAATTTAAAAGCAGGAGATTTATTATTTTATGGGCCGCGGAATGCTACAACACATGTGGCAATATATATTGGAGATGGGTTAGCTGTTCACGCCCCTTATCCAGGCCAGCGAGTCTCAGCCTTTGCCATTCAATATTTTTACCCTGATTTTGCTCGCCGTGTGATAAAAGATGAACTACCAGTTATTAAAAATGGTACAAGTATCACCATAAAAAGTGGCGCACGAAGTTATACAGATGGAACTTGGATACAACAGGTTGATCGCAATAAAGCCTATACGATTACCGGGTATAAAAAAATTGCTGAAAAATGGGGAAGCCGTAAAATATATGCGGTTAAAGAATCAAAAAAATGGCTTTATGAGCTAGATATTCAAACGCAAACAAGTAACTATCCCCAACTTGGTAAAGGGACAGTCTTTCGTCTGAAAAAAACTGCCGGCTCTTATCAAAGTGGTGGGAAAATTACGGGAAATGATAAAAATAGTGCTTTTGTCGTAGATAGTGTTCGCTACATTCCCAAAAAATTTGGTAGTATTCGTGCGTATCGTGCGAAGGGGACGAATCGTTGGTATTATGAATGTGATGTGATACAACAGACAAGCAGCTTTAAAGAATTGAAAGTTGGGACAAAAGTTGTAACAACTAGCCGTGCGACACATTATCAAAGTGGTGGGAAAATTACCGCAAGCGATAAAAATAAGGTACATCAAATTGAACGCGTCCGTTTGATTCCCAAACGGGGTATTCATATGCGTATTTATAAGATGAAAGGTTCAAATCGTTGGTATTATGAAGGGGATGTCGCCGTTCAATCCAGCAGTTTTAAAGCTTTGAAGGCGGGGCAAAAAATTACTGTGAAAACCTCTGCGCGTTCTTATCAAAGTGGGGGCAGGATTGCCAAAACGGATTATAAAAAAACCTTTATCATTCGAAATGTACGAGACATTCGCAAAAAATATAATAGTATTCGTGCCTATCAAGTTCGTGGTAGTAACAAGTGGTATTACGAAGCCGATATTAAAAGAAAATAAAAGAAAAAAGTATGAGGTGAAAAATTACCTCATACTTTTTTTGAGTGAAAAATTACTAATTTGCGTTTTTTATGTAAAAAGGATAGACATTTTCTTAATATTTCATCACCAAATTGCTTTAAAAATATTTGTGATAAATAATACTTTTGGAAAGTTTTCATAACGAATTATTAGTCAGAATTAAAATGAATATTTTGCTTTTTTGCTTGAGATAACAAAGTATTTTATTTGCGATTAATATCTATATGCCTTATAAAATCTATTTTATTAAATAATAATTATTATTTAACGATAATTATTATCGTATTTTTTAAATAAAATGATTTTTCCTGAAGACAATAAATAATTAAAAAACAAAAATTTATTTCAAAAAAATAAAGTGATGTTATTCACAATATGACGAAAATGTGTTAAATTCTTAGATAACAACCATTATATAATATTTGTTTTTTATAAATTGAATAAAAAAGCGTTTTTATTCAAGAGTAAAAAAGTCAGGAGGAGAAAATTCCAATAAGTAAACTAATGGCAAATGCATTATATTTGACCGCAAATCAAAGTGTGATTTGCGTTATTTTCATTTTTGCCAAATTTTAAAAAATTAACAGCAATACTGTCTGGCGACAAATATTTATTAGCAAAAGGAGGATTTAGTAATGGAAAGAAAACAAAAAGGATTCAGTTGGTTGACACTTATTACGATTTTACTAACACTTTTTCCGTTTGGAGAAGCACTTTTAAATGGGGTGACTGTATTAGCACAAACTAATAAGGCTACATATAGCATTTTCCAAAATGAAGCAGGGGATGCCCGTCTAAGTTATCGTGTGGATGAAAAAAATCAAGAAGTACAATGGGTCATCGATTACAACAAAACGGCCAGTGAACTCCCTCGTATCTTGGGCTTCTCATTAGAAAGTGAAAATGTAAAAGTAAAACCGACCGCTATAACCAGTAATGCTGGCATCCATTTTACTTACAAAGAAGGCTTTTTACAAACTACTGCTACAAAAGAGGCACAAGAAAATTATCAAGTGTCTTTTACAACCGAATACAAAAAGCAATTTGCAATAACACCACAAATTTTAGAATATGATTTGAATGGAAATACGATAGATTTACTAGCAAATAATTCAGCTTTAACCATAGCCTTGCCAGCTTTGCAGACTGAAGCTACCACGGTCTTTTCTTCTACAAATGCCAATCAAAAGCCAAATCCTGTAAGTCAAGGACAATCCAGCAAGAGAGCCACCAATCCGCGGATCACTTCACGGACAAAAGAAAAAGGTAATGAAGCTGATCTTGTAGATTTAGATACTGCCCATCTTTTAGGAGACAATAAAACGATTTTGCTCAATGCGACCTTAAAGAATGATCAAGACCAAGAAATTAAAGATGGCGATCAAATCATTATCGGTCAAAATATTATTTTGGAATATAATTGGCGTTTGCCAGAGGGGTTACGCCAAGCAATGTTAGGCTACCCAGAAGGTGCTAGCGAAGATGCTTTTGGAGGGGATTATTTTACGTTTAAATTGCCAGGAAATTTCCACATTAATCCCACGAATGCGGATCAAACGCTAACCGGTGAATTAAAAGATGATCAAGGAACGTGCTTTGGTCGTTTTGTTATTCAAGCCGATGGGACTGTCACTTTCCATTTCTCTGATAAAGTGGAAAATCGTAATGATATCTCCGGAACTTTTTACGTTGGGGGAACAGTCAGTGATACCAAAGGGAATTCCAGTGGAAATGTCGAAATAAAAGTGCCTTTTGTAGATGAAGCTAGTGATACTACGGTCCATATTCAAGAGCCTGCTTACAATGCGTTGGAAAAAACGGTGGGAAAAGTTAGTTATAGTACTACCGATCCAAAAAAGGCAAGTGTCACTTGGACAATTATTGGGAATAAATATGGCACCGAAATGACATCAGGAAAAATCATTGATGCATTACCTGCGTACGTCACGTGGAATAAGATTACTGTTTATGAATACGATGTTGCTGATGTGAAAGCCGATGGTACTTTAAATGGCAACGGCAAAAATGTTACTGCTACTGTCACCATAGGGAATGATAAAACCAAAGTGGCAGTTGATTTACCCACACCTTCAAGTAAAGTTTATAAGGTGGTTGTCGTAACGGATATTGATTTAACGAAAGTAACATTAAACGAGAGCATTAGCAGCAGTGGGAAGACGATAACCTATACTAGTCCAGATATTAAAAATGAAGCGCAATTAACGTCAGAAGAAGGGCTGGATTTAACTGCAACGGCATCAACTACTGTTATGGGAAATGCAACTGTCTTAAAAAGTTTTGTAGCTCAGCATGGCAATATAGTGCAGTGGGCCATCACATATACGCAAAAGAGTGCCGCACTACCTGCCGTTGAAATTTATGAGTTGTTAGATGATAAGCAAGATTTTTGTACTGCTGATGGGATACTTTTGACATCTGCATCACAGATGCAAAGTTATTTGCAATCTGTAACAGATCCGCAAACAGCAGTTACGGTGAAAAAAGTCGGCGATAAATACGTTATTACCATGCCAGCAGGGACAATGGGAAAAGTTGTTATTCCTATTTATACCAAGTTAAAAACAAAAAATTTAGGCAAAACTGTAACAAATTCGGCTTCATTTACTGATAGTGGAGGAGATAAAGGAACGCATTATTTAGCTAGTGGGGTAGTCAAAGAAGCCGATGGCAAAGCGGTTGATTTTACTAATAAGACAATTCCTTGGACGATTACGATTAATAAAAAACGCACTAACCAAAGTGACTCGATTCAATTGGATAAATGGACAGTTACGGATACACTTCAAGATGGTATGTATCTTCCGGTTTCCACAGCTGCAGCACTAAAAGAAAAAATTACTGTTATCCGTTATAACAAAAATGGCATAAAGTTGGGAGCGGTTAACGATTTCACGGTTGCAATTGAAGAATCAAGTGCACAGGGAGTCACGAAATTTACTGTGGCCTATACGTTAGAAAAAAATTCTGACGATTATTTTGTTATTCAGTTTAAGGCCAATTATGAAACATTAGCAGATACCATGGTGAATAACGTAGTCTATCACTATATCAGTAATGACGTGGAAGGAAAAAGCCAAGCTGACGGCACATATAACCACAAAAATTATTACAATATTGGATTAGCTAAAAATGGTACTTACCGTTATGACAAAGATACGAAAAATCACTATGTTAATTGGGGGATAACCATTAACGAAGACGGACATTATTATGGTCAAGATGCCCAAGTAGTCGATGTTTTAAAGTCGGGGCAAACGTATGTAGAAAATAGTTTTAAAGTCTATCAAAAAGTGGGCAGTGTCTTTCAAGAAATTACTGGAAATATCCCATTAAAATTGGATAATAAGAACGGCACATTGACTATTACCGGCTTTAAAGCGGGTGAACAAACCGCTTATAAAGTTACCTTTGATGTGCTGGTAAAAGATATAGAAGATGAAGCAAACATTCCTGCAGGCACTGTAAAAAATACAGTTCAATATAGCGATAGCAACAATGCTGAAATTATCAAAGAGGCTGAAGTAAGTTTAGATAATCGAAAAGCTTATGTTGTCAAAGAAAAAGATGCAGCAGGAGTTATCACCAATGATCCCGATTATCCAGGGAAAAAAATCACTGGCTATAACGTAACAGTAAATCCTGCAGGCTTGGTATTGTTTGGGGTCACCATTGCCGATGAACCGAATGAATTTCTAAGTATTATTCCTGCAAGTTTTAAAATGATGGATGGCGACTATGAATTGAAAGCCAACGAGGATTATTTGGGTACAATTACCCCAAGGGGCTACATTGTGACCTTAGCGGGTAAATATGAGAAACTACAAAAAACTTTGCAGATTACCTATAAAGCAGAAGTTAACCCAATTGGCAAACCCGGCAAAGAAATTCAATTGAAAAATACTGTCAAAATTACGGGCGATAATATCACGCAAAAAGAAATCAGTGATACGACAGAAGATAAATTTAAAATTTCAGATGCAGGTGGAACAGCGCAAGGAGTTACCCACAAAATTACGTTACACAAAGGAGATACCCAGAGCCAGATGCCATTGGAAAATGTTCGCTTTGATTTGTATCGTAAAGGATCTGATGCAGCCATTGATACCAAATTAACTGACAGTGAAGGCAACCTCATTTTTGAGGGCTTGACTTATGGAACCTATATTGTAAAAGAGGGAAATGCGCTGGAAGGCTACTATATTAGTTCAGAATTACAAAAAGGAATAGAAGTTATTATTAAAGAAAATGGCAGTACACAATCCCAAACGATTGCCTTATCTTACACCAATGAACAAGTAGGGAACTTGAAACTCGTTAAAACCGATGCTGCCAATCCGGATAAAAAATTGAAGGACGCCATTTTTGCTCTTTATCATGCCGATGAAGAAGGAAAAGCCACTACACAAGTAACCCAAGATGCTAATGGTAATCTGGTAGGTGATGCAGATACACATTATTTGACGACGCAAGAAGATGGCAGCATTCTAGTAGAAAATCTAATTCCAGGTGGATATATTTTTAAAGAAATTACTGCACCAACGGGTTATGCATTGCCAAAAAATCCATATACCACCGTGGCGGATGTTAAGGCAGCTGCTCAAGCAGTTACCACCATAAGTAAGACAAACGAGAGCTTAAAAGGGACATTTAAGTTGAAAAAAGCGGCAGAAAACTCTTTGACAGCCCTTGCCGGGGCAGAATTTACTTTAACCTGTGATCCAGTTAAAGCACCAATAGTGAAAACGAGTCAAACCGATGGCATTGTGGCTTTTGATTTGGAGTATGGCTATAACTACACTATTACAGAGACAAAAAATCCCAATGGCTACAAAGGTGATTTTGAATTAAAAAATGTTGCTTTAAATAAAGAAGGTAAAGTAACAGTGGCCGGAAAAGAGCTAAGCGATACTATTTATTTGGTAACAAATGAATTGGTTACCACCCAACTTGCCGGGACGAAAACTTGGGATTTAAAAGGCAATGATGCTGACTTTATCATACCAAGTGAAATCACAATTCAGTTGGAACGAAAACAAGAAAATGCAGCCGATTCTCACTATCAAATCATTAACGAAGTGAAAACAAATGCTGTTAAAAATTGGCAGTATCAGTTTGAAAATTTACCTGTTTACGATTTAGCTGCCAGTGCTGGCGTAAAATTTTCTTATCGAATAAAAGAAGTTCCCGTTGCAGGTTTTGAGAGCCAAATAAAGGACGCTCACATTACCAATACTCTTAAAACAAAAAAAATCACGGGGTTAAAAACATGGGATGCTTTGGCGACAACTTATGGAATCCTGCCAAATGAGATCACAGTGAATTTAGAAGTAAGTGCCGATAATGGGCAGACATGGCAGAAATTTATGCGTCAACAAGCTCCAGTGAATATGAAAGTAAACGCTCCGGACTGGACGTATAATTTTGCAAATTTGCCAATGTATGATTATAAAGGAGATGCATTAACTTATCGCGTAAAAGAAGATGCTCCTACGGGTTTTCTACCCGAAACAGATAAGTATGATTTGCACAACAAATTGGAAACAACTACCGTGAAAGTAGATAAAATTTGGCTGGATCAAAATAACTATTACAGTTTACGACCAGAGAAATTAGACTTTATGTTAAAAGTTCAAGTAGGAGAAAAATGGTTAGACTTTAAAGATGTTTTCCAAGTCGATAAAGAAATTACCTTGCACGATAATGGTACAAATACGTGGACGGGCCAATTTACAGATTTACCCAAATATGACACATCAGGGGCGGTAATTCATTATGGTGTCGTTGAAAATTTAGCAGGCATTAAAGAAACTTATTTGCCGAAAGATGGCGACTGTGAATTGCAAGAAGTAGCAGCCAATGGTACTGCAGTCTTTACCAACTGTTTACAAGCAACTTCTTTGCAGGTGACAAAACAATGGCAAGACTTTGATAATCAATTTGAAAGTAGGCCTGAAACAGTGACTTTTGAGTTACAAGCTTATCCAGAAGGCACTTCAGAAGCTTTGGCCAAAGTTGTTACAACACCAACAAATTCAACCGGACGCTATCAATTACGTGCGCCAGATTACGGGATGATTACCGTCAATGAGTTACCGCAAGCTGATCAATTACAACGAAAACTGCATTACAAATTTGTGGAAGTAGATACTCCTGTAAATTATGAAGCAGTGACGACATTTAATTCAGCTGGCAGTCAGGTGATTACCAATCAATTGCTTACAACAAATGTGGCGGGTGAAAAAATTTGGCAAGATGCCAACAATTCTACTGGTGTGCGGCCTGAACAAATTGAAATCCAGCTTTTACAAAACGGTCTTGAAATGTCAGGAGATGCGTACACGAAAGTGGTGACAGCAGCCGAGGACTGGCACTACGAATTTTTAGATTTGCCAAAATTTGCCGCAGATGGTAAAGCGTATGTTTATTCTGTGAAAGAATTAGCGGTCACAAAAGATTATGAAGCAGTTGTCACAGGCATGAATATTACGAATTACTTGAAAAAGGTTCCTTATCACGTTCAGAAAATCTGGGTAGATAATAATAGTAACGTACGGCCCAAAGAAATTACCGTTACTTTAACAGCAAATGATAAAGTCGTAGAGACCACTGTTTTATCAGCGGATAACAATTGGCAGTATACTTGGGAACAAATGCCGCAAATTGATGAAGCTAATCAGGTGATTACCTATCAAGTCATCGAAACTGACGTGCCAAGTGGTTATGGCGTGACCTATGAACAAAATGGTTACAATTTTGTAGTAACCAATACCTTGTTGGCTACACCGATTATGCCCAGTAATCCAACGCTACCCGCGACAGCAACCCCGACTGCCGCAATGCCAACAAGTACAACTGCACGGGGAAAATTGCCGCAAACACTTGGAATTTTATCAGATACGACCAGTACAACAGCACGGCGCCGCTTGCCAAATACGGGGCATCAATCAAATTCACGGCTGTTGTTTAGCGGCTTTATCCTTTTGATTTTTGTAGGAGCCAGTGGTTTTATTTACCGGAGATACAAAGCTTAATTATTCCACAAGTTAAAATAAAAACAGTACTTGCTAGTAGCTCAGGTAGTAATTTTTACTATGTGCTTTCCTTAGCAGGTGCTGTTTTTATATTTTGATTGCAGTCTTTGCTTTTTAAGAAGGAGTAATCAGAGAAAAATATTTTGCCAAAAATTACTTAAAAATAACGATTCATAACTCCTGTCAGTAGCAATTACCAACAAAAACAGGTAACATAAAACTAACGAGTATTGATAATCAGCTAAGGAGGAAGGGAAATGAAAAAACTTATTTTAATGGTAGCTTTGGGCAGCGGCATACTTTTGGCCGGTTGTCAGCAAAATAGCGGAAACCAAGACGATACTACTTCTAAGACATCGAACACAACGGCTGCCACAAGTACGGCTGCCACAAGTGAAGTGAATTCAAAAGTTACCGATAAAAACGGGATTGTTGTACCAAAATCAGAATTATATGATGAAACCATAACGAAATTTCAATCTGCACACACCGAAGCTATTATTACAAGCTTTAAGTGGGAAGCACAAGGCCCAAATGGTCAAGTTGAAGTGGAAGGTGAAGATAGCAGCCAGGAATATAAAATGATTTTTGATGACAGTGGCCAGTTATTAGGCGATACAAGTGAAGTCAATGATGATAAAAATTGGCAAGACGATGAAGTCAAAACTAATGCCGTTATTTCCTTATCAGAAGCGATTGAAAAAGCCCAAGCAGATACAGAGGGTTCGGTTACATCGGCAGAATTAGAAAAAGACGATGGTGTAACCAAGTGGGAAATTAAGTTACTCCACACCAATCAAGAGATTGAATTGACCTTGGATGCACAAGGCGGCAAAGTTTTAAATAAAGATGTCGACGATTAAGCAAAAAATCAATGTTTAGCATAATGTTAGGCATTGATTTTTTTTAAATGATAAAACCTAATAAGAATGCGGGTTTAGACTAAATTGTCATAAATTTTGCAAATATTTGTTATAATACCTAAAAAAGGGGGAAGTCCGTTGCCAGAGATGCGAAAAAAACGGCTAATGCAGGTAGAAAATCAAGTTGTATTACCGTTAAGTCATGAATTTCTAGTAAAGAATAATTTACAAGCTGATAGTATTGTAAAAGTGGATGAAGCTTTATTAGCACAGGCTTTGACGGTGCTTTCCAAAGAAGATATTTTAGAAGACGTTTTAGCCAAAGTGATGAATCAATATACAGATGAAGAGGAAGACAATCATGAAAATTAGAAACGCTACTGCAGAAGACTATAACGAGATTTATCAATTAGTCAAAGAGGCTTTTAAAACAGCACAGGTTTCAGATGGAAATGAACAAGATTTTGTTGTAGCCTTACGCCAAAAAGATACATTTATTCCAGCTTTGGAATTTGTCGCTGTTGAAGGAGAAAAAATTATCGGCCATGTTATGTTAAGTGAGCAAGAAGTTAAAGCCAAAGACGGCGTCCGCAACTTTTTACTTTTAGCCCCATTAAGTGTTGCCTTTGACTATCGTAACCAGGGAATTGGCGGTGCCTTAATGGAAGAGGCTTTTAAAAAAGCCGTGGCAATGGAACATCACGCAGTGTTCTTAGTAGGTAACCCTGACTATTATGCCCGCTATGGCTTCCGTCAGATTGATACTTTTGGGTTGAAAAATAAAAGTGCTATTCCCGATCAATTTATTTTGGGACAAGAGTTGGTTCATGGTGTGTTAGAAGATCTTGAAGGTGAATTAGAAATTATAGAATAAGGAAGTGGTTAAAATGCCGAAAACGCGAATTGAGGCATTTACAGATGCGGTAATTGCCATTGTCATGACCATTTTAGTATTGGAATTACATGAGCCAAACGGGAGCACTTGGCGCGCTTTTGCCGGTGTAGAACATCAATTTGCTATTTATTTAATTAGTTTTATTTCATTGGCGGTTTATTGGAATAATCATCATCATTTATTTAATATTGTTCAAAAAGTCGACGGTTGGGTTTTATGGGCTAATAATCTATTTATTCTAATGATGACACTCTTTCCTTTTGCGACAGCTTGGATTGGTGATTATCCTGTGGAATTGGCACCCCAGTTGTTGTATGGCTTGGTGATTTTTGGTACGGACTTGGCGTATTGCCTTTTGGGATATGCTTTGGTGCGGGTAAATGGAAAAAATTCTGAGGTGGGGAAACTCTTCGCCCATTATCCCAAGATGCGAATTACTTTAATATTGAATGTCATTGCTTTATTAGCAGGTTGGCTGATCCATCCGGTTGGTGTCTTGGTGGTCAATGCATTGATGTTAATCATGTGGTTTATTCCCGAGAAAAAAATTGAAGAGCTAAGTCATTTAAACGAAAGAAAGTGATTTTATGTTTGAAATTTTTGATGAATTAAACCTCCACGTTACCGAAATGCCAGTGGAATTAGAAGAAAATCGTCCGGTTTATCGCGGCTTTTTACGGGAATTACCTCAAATTGCTGGGGAGGGCTACTCCCGCCGAGCGTTATATCGCCAATTGGCAGAAAAATATGCGACCTATCGGGAAAGTCTGGTGGAGCAAAGTAGTGAAGAGACCCAAACCACATCGTTACTAAGTGCCGAACAGTTGCTGAAGTACTATGATGGCGAAACTTTTGACGGTTTTTCTTTTGGTGAAAAAGAATGATTTTTTTAAAGATCAGGAAAGAGATTTGAATTCCTTTGGGGGATAAAAATCAATCAGACTGCTTGACCCTTTTAGCAAAAATAGGTACAATGACTTTTGTGAATATTTTCAAATCGTACAGATAACACGTCATTGGGCGTGTCGAGAGAGAGGCGGTTTCTATTTCGGTAGAAACTGCTTCTCTTTTTTTGGGCTTAAAGTTGCTTGGAGTAAATAAAATAAAGCAATCAACGTAATATTGTAAATTTTTAGTGAGTAACGTATTTCGCCCAAATTTTTGTACCAGATGAAAACAAAGGAGGAGTTTGATGGAGAAAAAAATTCACTTATTATTAGCTGTTTTGGCAACAGGAATGATGTCTTTTGCTGGTGTTTTAATTGAAACGGCGATGAATGTTACCTTCCCTACTTTGATTAGTGAGTTTGGGATTACGACTGGTCAAGTTCAGTGGGTGACGACAATTTATCTTTTAGTCATTGCAATCATTGTGCCTTTTTCGACGTATTTATTGAAAAATTTTCAAATTCGGACGTTGTTTTTGGCTTCGAATCTTTTATTTATGACAGGACTATTGATTGACTTTTGGTCCCCTAATTTTGCGGTTTTATTAGCAGGACGTCTATTACAAGGGGTCAGTACAGGGATTGCATTACCCTTAATGTTTCACATTATTTTAACTTATACTCCCATTGATAGACGGGGAGCAATGATTGGGATTGGTAATTTAACCACTTCCATTGCACCGGCAATTGGTCCCACCTATGGGGGCGTCTTGACTTCAGCTTTGTCATGGCACTATATCTTTTTGTTTTTAGTGCCCGTTTTATTGCTATCATTAGGTTTAGGTGTGTATGCGATTCCTAGTATGGCTGTTAAAAAAGGCGGTAAGTTGGATATCCCAAGTATGGCTGGCATCGTTTTAATGTTTACGGGCTTTTTACTATTTTTAAATCAAGTAGGGACGTTAACGAGTGTGATTCCACTTATTGTGGGGTTAGCCGGTTTAGGCCTCTTTTATCATCGTTCTACCAATGTGAAAGATCCCCTAATTCGTTTAGATGTTTTAAAAAATAAAGGTTTTCGTTTATTTTTACTGGGCTTTTTAGTTTGCCAATTTTTACTATTGGGCATTTCCTTTGTCCTACCAAATTTTGTCCAAATTGTGATGGGAAAAGATGCTTTTGTGGCGGGGCTGGTGATGCTGCCGGGAGCTGCCGTCGGGGCTATTTTGGCACCTATTTCTGGGCGTGTGTTGGATAATCAAGGTGCTAAAAAACCAATTTTATTTGGCTTGAGCCTCGTCACAATTGGTTGGCTGGCTTTAACGTTATTATTACAAGCACCTATTTTATTAGGGTTTGTTGCGGCCCACGTCTTTTATATGATTGGGATTGGTTTTTCATATAGCAACATGATGACTACAGGAATGGGCCAAATTTCTACAGAAATGTTTGCTGATGGCAATGCTATTTTTAATACTTTGCAGCAATTCTCTGGTGCGGTGGCAACTGCTATTGTGGCGACTATTATTAATTTGGCACAAAAAAGTCAGGCAAATTATCAAGTTGGGACAGTCTTTGGTTCGCAAATGGCAATGCTCTTTCTATTTGTTTTAGCACTTCTTGTATTAATTAGTTGTGTACGCTATTTTAAGGGTAAACAAAATTAAAAAAAACTGACGTAAGCTGCACTGATTTTTCAGTTAGCAGTTTGCGTCAGTTTTTTTGTTGATAAAGGAATCATCTGGTTATCATAAGCAATGTGGCGGATCTGCTAGGATTAAAAAGAGCTATCTGCTTCTTTAGCTTTTCTTTTGATCCAGCCCACAAACGAACTCTTGGCGACAATAAGCTAAAATTTGAAGAAATTTGAAAAACAATTTATTAAAATTCTATCTTATTGCTAGCGAGTTGTGCGAGTTCATTTAGCTTTTCTTTGATCTAGCACAGGCAACAATTTTTCCAAAGAGCTACCCGCTGCCTTTAGCTTTTCTTCTCGGGCATAATCCAATGATTGATTTTTTTAGTGACGATACTTAAGCGGTGCGTCACTTTAGGGCGGGATAAAATATAGACGGTTAACAGCGTTCCACCAACTAGGATAAGCCCGTGTAATAAAGGATTTTTCACAAATTCACCAATTTGAACAATCGGAGCAATTAAATAAATGTGCAAAAGATAGATTGCCAATGTATTTTGTCCCCAAACAGTATAAAAGTGGCGTTTTTCAGTCGCCATCACCAAGAAGGCGAAAACAAAAGCAAATCCTAATGCATAAAGGCACAGATCAGCCAAAATATTTTGCCACAGTGGGATTTCAAATAGGTCATAGGCTCTATCACCCCATAAAATCTCAGGAGGCAATTGGGTATTAACCCAAAGAAAGGCTGTTATTAATCCTAAAATAATCACCAACAAGCCTAATAAACGTGAAAAAGGGAATCGGCGTAATTTTTCGATCATTTTGCGGTCGGTGTAATAGCCGGCTAAAAAGAAAGGCAAAAAACCTAATGTGCGGGCCATTGCCATATAGGTGCCAAACTCAGTTAGAAAACCCGAAAAAATACCAACGATAAAGCTAAAAATCAAAATGTGTCGGACTTTAATTAAATCGGGTAGCAACAGGCGCCAGATGAACATACAATACAGATACCAAAGCGTCCACCCCGGATTTAAAATCGTGATGGTTTCAATTTTTCCCATTAATAACAAAATGATGCTTAAAATGAAGTTTAAAATGAGATAAGGAATAAGAAAAGTTTTGACGGCGGTTTTCCGTCCTTTTTGGACCTGTTTTGAAAAATAGCCTGAAATAAAAATAAAGACAGGCATATGAAATAAGTAAATAAAAACATAGAAAAATTCTGCTGTCTGATTCGCTAAACGGAAATATTCCAATGCGTGGCCTAAAACGACTAAAAAGATTAAGACCCCTCTTAAATTATCAAAAAGTAATTCCCGGTGTTTGGAAATAATGGACACCTCCTAGTCCGTCAGTTATGCTAGAGATAACACTATTGTACCATTTTTAAAGGAGGGGTGAGATGCGTTATTCGGCAAAATTTGTCAAACAGGTTTTCAAAGTCATTCAAATGAAAAAACTCGTGGGGATTGCGATGGTAGCACCACCAAAACGACGTAATATTAATATTCGTCAATTAGAAAATAGCGACATTCCGCAAAAACGCAGTCAAATTAGTGGCAGAGAACTGATTACACTCTTTCCGCCTCATGTGACGAAAAAACATGTGCTCTATTTGCATGGCGGGGGTTATGCCTTGGAAGCATCTCCTTTTCATAAGCAAATTCAAGAACGTTTTGTTAGTCGTTTCAATTTAAAAGTCAGCTATTTTGATTATCCTTTAGCGCCGGAATCTACAGCAGTTCAAACGCTGGCTGCCACCAAAGCTGCTTTTTATCATTTGCGTTATTTGTATCCGGATGATGAATTTTATATCTTTGGTGATTCTGCTGGTGGGGGCTTATCGATGAGTTTAGCCCAGCATTTAAGAGATGAGGATGCGTTAAGGCGACCACAAAAATTGGCTTTGGCCTCTCCTTGGTTAGATGTTTCAGTGAGCGATCCACGCTCAGAGGAATTAGAAGAAAAAGATGTTTTGTTAGAAAAAGATTTGTTAACGCAAGCTGGAGCCGCCTATGCCGGAAATTTAGCCGTAGATGATCCCTTAGTCTCACCTATTTATGGAACATTCCAAGACTTGGGGGAGCTTTTAGTGATTAGCGGTACTGATGAAATTTTATATCCAGATGTTTTGCGTTTAAAAGAAAAAGTCGCTAATATCACCGATACTACCTTAAGCTTAATTATTGTGCCGGATATGATGCATGATTTTGTCGTATATCCTTTAAGAGAATCCTTGCCTTATATCGATGAAATGGGGGAATTTTTTGCTGCTGATTAAAAGCTGCAAAAAATGGTAATCGCTCAAAGTGAAGTTTGCAAGTCCTGCTATGTAGTAGGCGTTACTAAAAAAGACCTGATCAAAGTGGGAAAAACAAGAAGTAACCTTTAATAGTTAGACAAAAAATCTACTTTTAAGGGAGCTTCAGGCATCCTACTTTAGTACAGGTCTTTTTTTGCACAATCGGTAGCCGTATTTAAATTTTTGGTAACATTTTTTTCATCAAATCAAATTGTTCGGTTAACTGTTGGTGCGTAATACCGCCGGTAAGAGCCATAACACTCATGCCTTCAATGACAAACATAAAATTTTCGGCAATCTCAGCAATTTTGTCGTCTCTTAAAATACCTTGAGCAACTCCTAATTCCAAAATAGCCAAAATTGTTTTTTTCGTCGCAGCTAGTTGCTCTTGTTGAAATTTATGATCGGCTGCTGTTTTATGGGTAAAATAATACTCATACATTGATCGCAACAAACTATTATCCATTTGATTTAACAAGCGATCTTCATGGCTAGCCAAATAGTCATTTAACAATTCTTCAAAAGGTGGATTTTTAGTGATAGCTTGTCGAATGTCATCAAATTTGCGATTGGAACGCTGTTTAATGACTTCCATGAATATTTGGTCAACAGAATCAAAGTACAAATAAATGCCGCCGCGGCTGATACCAGTGGCCTCAATTATATCTTTCATTGTTACGTCAATTAAGCCTTTTTGGCGAAAAACATGGCGCGCACTGGTTAAAATAGCTTCGCGTTTTTGCCGCTTACGTTCGGCGTTGGATAAATTTTTCATTTTCTCACCTCAAATTAGTGACACGCGTGTCATTTTCTTGTATAATCACTTCAATGACACTAGTGTCATTATAATTGAATTAAAAGGAGAACTCAAATGAATACGAAAAGTAAAAGTTATCGGATTGCCATTCGGGCTATTTTAATTGCTATTATTATTTTACAAGCGATGGTGCCATTTTTAGGTTTTATTCCATTAGGGATTACAAGCTTAACGATTATTCATATTACTGTGATTGTGGCAGCGATTGTTTTGGGAACAAAAGATGGGATGTTTGTCGGTTTAGTTTGGGGAATTTGCACCATTATTCGGGCCTTCACTTCGCCAACCACCCCGCTAGATACAATGGTTTTCACCAATCCTATTGTCTCTGTTGTCCCACGGGTTCTAGTTGGTTTAGTTGCCGGCTTATTGTTTCACTGGTGGTATAAGAAAAATGAAAATCTTTATGTAGCCTCTATTTTAGCTGCGATTGGTGGCACATTAACCAATACGATTTTAGTTTTAACTTTCATGGGAACGATTTATACTGGGCCAGTCGCGTCGGCTTATGGCGTTGATCCTACTGGTTTATTAAAAGTTTTAGCAACAATTGTGGCAACGAATGGTGTGAGTGAAGTGATCGGTGCTGTAATTTTAACGCCGATTTTAGTTAAAGCGATTTTTACGGCAACACATTTAAAACCTGTTTATCGTTAATTAAAGCTTAAAAGTAGTGGTGCAAAAGGAAATCTTCTATCCTTTTAAGAAGGTGCAAGTTTTCTTTTGACCGCTGCTTTTTTGTTAGCACAAATGTAGTACATGAAGATAAGGCCGTGATAAGCTAACTATGTAAAGGCGCTTATTTATAAAAAGGGGCCGTGACAAGTCTTTGTCACGGCCCCTAAAGCATTCCTAATTTTCTTCAATCATGATCGCTTTAATACCAAAGCCGGCTAAAATGCGGGCCGCAGTATAAGTATTTAATCCCTTTCGGAAAGTTAAATAGACTTTTTTATCTTTTGGAATTTCAGCGATACGATCCCGCAATTCATTTAATGGAATATTGGCAGTCGCTTCGACGCTTCCGCTTTTGGCTTTACCGGGTTCTCTAACATCTAAGAAATAAGCTGTTTTAAAATCCTCAGCTGGAATAGCTGCCACGTCAATGGTTTCAGCCACTTTTGTCATTTGGTTAATGCCGACATAACCGGCAATATTCACTACATCTCGGGAAGAAGAATAAGGTGGTGAATAAGGAATTTCAAGATCTGGCAAATCAAAGACAGTCAAATTACCGGTGATAGCAACCGATAATTGGCCAATTCGTTTGTCGACACCTTTTTTACCAACTGCTTGGGCCCCTAAGATTTTGCCGGTTTCTCCGTCAAAAATTAATTTCAAGTTTAAACGTTCAGCTCCGGGATAGAAATAAGCATGGTCAAACGGCGTAATAAAAATTGTTTTATAATTTGTAATACCCGCTGCTTTTAACATATGTTCCGTTAAACCAGTATAACTTGCGGTATAATCAAAAATTTTCGCCACACCACTGCCTAAATAGCCACGGTAATGTAAGTCGGCACCATTGATGATATCAGCAAGTAAATGTCCTTGGCGGTTGGCAGCACTTGAAAGCATACTTGGTGTTGGTAGGCCGGTGACAATACTTGTGGTTTCGATAATATCGCCAATTGCATAAATATCTTCCACGTTTGTTTGCAAGCGATTATCTACTTTTACTTGACCAGATTTGGATAAATCAATGCCAGCAGAAGCCGCTAGTTCGTTGTTTGGTGCGACGCCGGTTGCAAAGATAATCATATCTGTTTGCAGCGTATCCCCATTTGATAAGTGAACAGTACGTCCATGGTCGCTAATTTCAGTAACAGTTGTATTTAAAATCACATGTAAGCCATGTTCAACTAAGTGGTCATAAACCAAAGCGGCAATTTCAGTATCATAAGGGAAAGCAACTTGTGGCAATTGATCGATTAAAGTCACGTCAAGGCCGCGTTCTTTAAAGTTTTCAGCCAGTTCTAATCCCATTACGCCAGCGCCTAAAACCGTTACACTTTGTGGTTTTTCAGTATTTAAAAAGTCCATGATTTTATCTGCATGGGTCACATTGCGTAAAATAAAGCCGTTTTTAGCTTCGTTAGCACCTTTAATCGGTGGTAAAGTTGGGCGGGCACCAGATGCTAAGATGAGACGATCATAATTATCAATTTTATTGGTTCCGTCTGCTAAGTTTTTTACACTGACAGTTTTATTAATCGGATCAATGCTAGTAACTTCGTGTTCAATAAAAACATCGATATTATTCTTTTCTTTTAATTGTGCGGGAGTCCGTTCAATTAAGCTATCCCGATCTTTAATAACTCCGCCTAAATAATAAGGTAGGGCACAACTGGCAAAGGAAATATTTTCTCCCCGCTCATATAAAACGATTTCATGATTTTCATTTAAACGACGTAAACGTGTGGCAAAAGAAGGGCCACCAGCTACACCGCCGACAACGATAATTTTCACAAAAAACAGCTCCTTTTTTATAACTTACTTGTATAGTACCTTTTTTAATAAAGGGTGGCAAAGAAAAACACTTACGAAAAATAAGCAAAAAGGAGCAGTGCTTAGCGGCCTTTTTGGTAGTAAAAAGCCATCATTTTTCAAAAGAAAAATGATGGCTTTCACTTAAAAGAACAGATGAATGCAGAAGCGGTATTTTTTAACTACGCTTGCGCATTTCTAGTAGTAAGTTTTATTTTGAAAATAGAAGGAAGCATCCCTGTAATGCACTTAATTTTGCACAGGTTGCGTAAGAGAAAGTTTAAACGCATAAACAGGCATCAAAAGGCCAGCGACCGTCCCAATTTTTTCTTCTTGGAAAGTATAACCTTGACGTTCCCAGAATTCTTGTGCACGCGGATTATTTTTCAAAATTCCCAAGCGAATTTCTGTACCGCCGTCGGATTTGATTTGCTCGACAATTTGGGCATGGACTTGCTCACCAATTTGTTGCCCCCGTACTTTTGGAGTCAATAAAAGTAAGCCAATCATCCAAGCTTTAGTAGTAGGATAGTTGCGAACAAGATCCAAGACACCGATTAAAGTATCGTGTGAATCAAAAATGCCATAAAGCGTTTTGTCCTCTAATCTCTTTTGTGGGGGGAATGAGGTTAATAAATCTTGCGCTTCTTTTGGGGGATTTGTCGCCCCTGTAGCTAATACCATATAATCACTTGCTTCTTGACAAAGCACTGCAATCGCAGGTAGATCTTTTTCAGTTAAAACTTTCAATTTGTAATCCATGATTCATTAAACTCCTTTAGTATAATAAAAAATAAATTGATCCAATTTATAAAACCAACAATAACCTCTATTGTATCATGGAAATTGAAAATTATAAATAACAAAGAAAATAAAGAGAAAACATTTTTTGAAAATAAAGTTACTTACTTTTAAAGTATTCGTTTTTTCTAAAAGACAATTAGTTTCTAATTTTGAATACCATTTTTTTGACTGGATTCGCAATAGGCATATCTTGAACTCCAGTTTTATGTGCTTCTTGGGTCCAAAGTAAGAGAAAGTTTTCTTTTCCGGGCTCGCTATTTAAAGTAATATAGCGAGCGCTTGTTCCTTCTAATAAGTAATAATCTTCTTCTTCATGATACTCACCGGCACTTAGAGGAGATGAATCTGCTAAGTAGATACGTTCATTTCCCTCTAATAAGAAGTGGAGATCAATCTCATGATTGTGGGCTTCCCAACTTCTATTTGTAAAAGTATCAGTTTTATAGCTCAAAAGCCGAACTATAACTTTATCACTTAAACGTTCTTCTTTAAATTGCCAGGGCTCTTGTTGCCAGTTGTTGATAAAGTCGCTAATGGTTTTTAACTGCGGTTGTATTGCATTCAGTTTCATAACATCGTTGCTAGTTGTGAGTAACAAAAAAATTCCTCCAATTATTATTAAATTTTTCTAATTAAAACCAGAAATATAAATCGCTTTCAATGTACCGCAAGAAAATGATTTTATCAATGGTTTTATTATATAAAATTATTTTCATAATCTTTATCTAAATAGAATTTATATAAAAATAGCTAATAAATGTTCTTTGAAGAAAAATATTTTCATCAAAAAATAATACAAGAAAAAAATTATCGTGATATATTGGATTTATCAAAAATATGGAGGCGCTATCATGGCAAATTTAATAACAGCATTATTAGTTCCGTTTGATAAGAGTGGTCAATTAATGGAAGAAAGCTTAAGAAAAATAGTGGAATATAATATTTCAGAAAATAACGTAGATGGATTATACGTTGGCGGTAGTACTGGAGAAAATTTTATGTTGGATACAGCAACGAAAAAAAATATTTTCCGAATTGTTAAAGAGGTTGCAGAAGATAGAGTCGAATTGATTGCACAAGTAGGTTCATTAAATATATATGAAGCAAAAGAATTAGCGGCGTACGTTGTGAATGAACTAGGATACTCTAAAATTTCTTCTGTGACACCTTTTTATTATAAGTTTGACTTTGAAGAAATCAAAAACTATTATTTTGAAATTGTTAAGGATGTTGAAACTGAGCTGATTGTCTATTCCATTCCAGCCCTAACAGGTGTCAACTTCAGTGAAGATCAATTTGGAGAACTATTTGCAAATCCTAAAATTACTGGAGTCAAATATACTGCAGGTGACTTTTATTTAATGGAACGTTTACGTAGCCGTTTTCCTAATAAATTGATGTATTCCGGATTTGATGAAATGCTTTTACCAGCGGCGGCTGTGGGAATTGATGGAGCAATTGGTTCGACCTTTAATGTCAATGCAAAACGAGCACGCCAAATTCTAGAAGCTGTTGAACAAAATGATTTTGTAACAGCGCGCAAACTACAAGCAGAAACTAATGATTTAATTCAAAAAATATTAGATAACGGTTTATACAATACCTTAAAACTTATGCTTACTGAAAAAGGAGTAGATATGGGATATTGCCACTTGCCGATGAAACATTACACAGACAATCAAGTGAAAGTAGCCCAAAAACTTGTTAAAGACTATATGTAAGCTGCTTTGGAGGAATAAGAAATGAAAAAAGATTTTTTGTCAGAAGTTAAAGGAAATTTAATTGTATCCTGCCAAGCTTTACCAGATGAACCACTTTTTAGCCCTTTCATTATGAGTCGGATGGCTAAAGCAGCCTTAGAATCTGGTGCTAAAGCTATTAGAGCGAATACAATTGCAGATATTAAATGTATCAAAGATGTAAATGACACAGCTGTGATTGGCATCATAAAAAAAGAATATGGCGACAACCCGGTTTTTATTACCCCGACTTTAAAAGAGGTACGGGCACTTTGTAGTATTGGCTGTGAAGTGGTAGCTATGGATGGTACGCTAAGAAAACGCCCAAATGGTGAAGAGTTAGCAGATATTGTAGCAGAAATAAAAAAAGAATATCCTGAAATTTTGTTAATGGCAGATTGCTCTACTGTAAAAGATGCACTGTACTGTCAAGATTTGGATTTTGATATCATTGCGACTACGCTTCATGGTTACACTGCTGAAACAAAAGGACAAGATATTGCAAATGATGATTTTTCTTTAGTAGATGACTTATTAAGAGTAATCACTAAGCCGATTATTGTAGAAGGAAATATTGATACCCCAGAAAAATTAGCCAAAGTTATGAAAAAAGGTGTCTTTTCTGTGGTAGTAGGGAGTGCTATTACACGGCCACAATTAATTACGAAAAAATTTGTTGCTGCCCTTGAAAGCTAATGATAAAATCCGACGATTTTTCGTCGGATTTTAACTAAAGGAGGATAAAAAAATTGGAAAAAGCACAACGCTTAGATATTGGGAAAAATACACAAACGAAGAAAAAATTTCGTGGGATTGAAAATCCAATTTCTGGTTATTTGTTTATTGCACCACAAGTTCTATTAATGTTAGTTTTCATTGTCTATCCTGTGTTAAAAGGTTTTAAGATGAGTCTTTACGAAGTTTATGGTATGGATAAATATTTTGTTGGTTTCCAGAATTTCATAGATTTGTTCCAAGATCCTATCTTTGTAAAATCAATTTTTAATACAATTTTCTTTGTTGTTGCGATTGTCGTAGCTACTATTGTGTTTGCTTTATTTGTTGCAACTACAGTTTACGATAAAAATCCAAAATATGTTTCCTTTATTCGTGGTAGTTATTATTTGCCTGTAATTGTTTCCATGGTAGTTATGAGTATTATCTGGAATTTTCTCCTAAATCCTTCTAATGGATTGATTAGTTATGCTTTAAATAATATAGGCGTTGAAAATGTTAATTTATTGGGAGATAGTCGAACTGTTATGCCAGTGATTATCTTTGTTACCTTTGTCGGAAATGTGGGACAAGCCATTATTTTATATATTGCAGCCATGATTGGCCTACCAGCTGATTTATTTGAAGCAGCACAGTTGGATGGGGCAACTAGATGGCAAAGAATTCGTCATATTTTAGTTCCTTTGATGCGACCTACGACGATTTATTTAACAATTATTAATATTATTGCTGTATTGAAAATTTTCGTTGTGATTCAATTATTAACAGGTGGGGGACCCAACAATGCTTCTGTAACAATGATGTATTACTTATATCAAAATGCTTTCATCTATAACAATACAGGGGCTGCTTCTGCAATTGGAGTTTTAATGTTTATTATCGCAATGCTATTTAGTTTGCCACAATTAAAGACATTTTTAAAATCAGATAAATAAGGAGGGTATCTCGTGTTTGCTAAATTAAAACGAATGGAAAAATTTGACTTAGTCACTAATATTATCGTCTTTTTCCTAGCACTATGCTTCTTACTACCACTGTTTTGGTTGTTAACCAATACCTTTAAAACTTCGCCGGAAATTTATAAAATGCCACCAGACATTTTGCCTAAAAATTGGTTTACGGGAAATTTATCGGAATTGTTTCAGGGTCAGCCAGCTTTTCAATGGATTTGGAATAGTTTTGTAGTATCATTTCTGACCAGTTTATTCAGTGTTTTGATTTCGGCTTTAGCAGCTTATGGTTTTGCCAAATTACATTTCAAAGGTAGAACTGTTCTCTTTGTTTTAGTGATTGCTTCCATTATGGTTCCTAAAGAAACATTTATTGTACCGTTATTTGATGTTATTATTGGGCTAAATTGGATTGATACGTATCAATCAATGATTGTCCCGAACTTGGCGACTGGTTTTGGTACATTTATGCTATATTCCTTCTTTAAAGATATCCCAGAATCACTGCGAGAATCTGCCAAATTGGATGGCGCCAACGAGTGGACAATTTTTAGTAAATTAATGTTGCCAATTGTAAAACCTGGAATCGGTGCATTGTTCATTTTGAATTTTGTTACTGCTTGGAATGATTATTTGTGGCAATTGTTAATGGCACGCAGCAAAGAAATGAAAACGCTAACTATTGGGGTGGCTAGTTTGCAACAAGATATTAATCCTAATATTGGCTTGCGCGTTGCAGGTGCTGCTATAGCTGCTTTGCCAATGTTAATTATCTTCATTTTATTCCAACGATACTTTACGAAAGGGGCTACTGCAGGCGCGGTTAAAGAATAGCACCTGTGAAAGAGAGGACTATAATTATGAAAAAATTATTCTTAGGTTTATTAGCGAGTGTTACCCTTTTCACTGTGTCTGGTTGTGGCTCAGCTAATGCAAAAGCACAAAATGAAATTGATGTTTGGTTGACTCCACAATGGAAAGGTACTTTCAGTGCAGATGAAAAAGGTGCAGATTACGATAGTTTTTTAAAAACCGCTGCCAACATGTATGAAAAAGAACATCCAGATGTGAAAATTAATGTACAGGTTGTTCCTGGTGATGAACGAGATAGTAAAATGAGTGTAGCAACACAAACTAATACTTTACCAGATGTGTTTTTTGATTCCACATTTGTTTTATCCACATTTGCTCATCAAGGATTATTGGAACCTTTCAATGAAGTCATTGATAGTAAGAATGAAGGGGATATTTCAGAAGCAATTTGGAATAATGTTCAAATTGATGATAAAACATATTTTTATCCCTTTGCTCAAAATCCTGGTACGCTAGCGTACAATGCGGATATGTTTAAAGCTGCAGGATTAGAAGAATATATTAGTGGTAAACATGATATTGCAACTTGGACGACTGATGAATTTTATAAAATTTTGACAAAACTAAAAGAAGCTAATAATAAAGTGGCACCTTTAGGATTTTTTTGCAAAAATAATCAAGGTGATACATGGAATATGATGTATTTGCGGATGTTTGGTAATCAATTCTTTGATGAAAACGGAGAGTTGAATGTTAATGAAAAATCTGGTGTAGAAGCGTTAAGTTTTTTGAAAAAATTAAACGAAGAACAATTGATGGCTTCAGGTCCTGAGTCTTTAGTAAGTAACGATGTTAATGCGATGTTTCAAAATCAACAAGTAGCTGTTAGTTTTACGAATGCAATGTTGTTTAATGGTATGTTAGGAGCTATGAAAGATGGTACAGTAGAAAATTTTGATGCAAGACTTGCAAATGTGCCGGGGAAAAAAATGCCTGTTTCCTTTACTTATGTATTGGGATCTGGGGTATTTAATAAAAATGGTGAAAAGCGCAAAGATTTGGCACAAGATTTCGTTAAATTTTATTCCGAAAATAAAGAATTAGTAGAAGCAAGTATTAATTTCCTTCCCATCCGTAATAGTGTAGCAGATGCACATAAAGCAGATTTATCTTATCTTGCTGCTTATTTAGATAATGATAAGTATGTTGTAAATTTTTCTAATAATAGTCCTGGCTATGCCGAAATACGTAATGCTTTATATCCAGAGCTACAAGCTGTAATGACAGGCGATAAAACACCAAAAGCCGCTTTAGATAACTTTGTAAACACTGGGAATAAAGTTATAGACCGTGGATTGCGCCGCTCTAAAGCTTTGGAATAATAAGCTATAAGCCGCGAGTCTGTTGACTTACGGCTTATAATACTCTTTTACGAAAGGAATTTTTTAAATGTCCAATTATTTTTGTATTGATATTGGCGGTACTAGTATTAAAAGTGGCGTGTATAATGAAATGGGAGAAGCTGTTTCTCCCAGTCAAACAACACCTTGTCAAAATACTAAGAAGCAAAATATGATTTTAAAGACAGTTCTTGACTTAATCCAACGAATATCAGTAGAATATAGCATAGTCGGTGTTGCAATCTCTAGTTCAGGTGTTATTGACCCCGAAAAAGGAGAAGTTGTTTATGCAGGCTACACTATTCCTAATTTTCAGGGAACAAATTTTAAAAAAGCCGTTAAAGATAGTTTTAATTTGCCTTGCGAGGTAGAAAATGATGTCAATTGCGTGTTACTAGCTGAAGCCTGGCAGGGAAAGCTATTAACCCAAAAAAATATTGTCTGTTTAGCTGTTGGTACCGGAGTGGGTGGTGCTGTTTATCAAAACGGGGCACTTGTGCGAGGTACGAATTTTTGTGCAGGGGAAGTGGGCTATTTACAGGTAGAGGGAAAAAATTTTCAAGACCTTGCTTCAACAAATGCTTTAACCAGGCGGGCGCAAGAATTTTTACAGCAACAAAATTTAAATGGTCATCAGATTATGGCATTAGCTGAAACTGGAAACCCTAAAGTTCTAAAGGTTTTAGATGATTGGGTGCAAGATTTGGCTAAAGGGATTACTACTATTATGTATTTACTCAATCCTGAACAGATTATTTTAGGAGGGGGTATTATGGAGCAAGTTGGTTTTATTAAGCCTCACCTAGAAGCAAAAATTGCCGAACAATTAATATCACCAATTTTTGGTAAAAGTGAATTATATTTTGCAAAACTTGGAAATAAAGCCGGTATGGTTGGGGCGTTATACCACTTTTTAACCCAGCAAAATTAATTTTTATAAGTTAAATTGACAATAAGAAAAGGGGGCGCAACATGGATATTTTACAAACAATACAGCAGAAATATAATGACTTATCTGATAAAGAAAAAGCTATTGCAAACTATGTTTTACAAAATGATAGTAGTTTGCAAAATATGAATATTACCAGTCTTTCCCAAGTAACTGGCGCCTCGACCTCAACAATTACGCGTTTTTGTCGCAAAATGGGAGCTGCTTCTTATGTCGATATGAAGATGAAAATTAACTCCATTTCTAATCAATTTGAAGTTAAACAAGATGATTATTTTGATCAAATTTATTATTATTACAACAAAATTATTGATCGAACAAATAAAAGCCTGGATAAAGAACTTATTTATGAGGCTATAAAAAAAATAAAAACTGCCAAACGAATTTATATTTATGGATTGGGTAGTTCAGGTTTTACAGCCGAAGAATTAAATTTACGCTTTTTAAAAATGGGAATGACTGCACGCTGTTTGACCAATACGCATTTAATGCTAATTGGTAGTCGTTCGTTGACAGAGGATGATTTAGTTATTGCAATTTCTTCTTCTGGAGCAACAGATGAAATTGTGGAGACTCTAGATATATGTAAAGAACAAGGTGCAGGAATTATTTCTATTACTTCGTTTGCCGATAGTTATATTTCTGAGATTAGCGATATTTCGCTCGTTGTTTTCAGTAGTAATTTTGCTGATGAAAAAAAGTTTGTGAATACGCAGTTTGCAATTATCTATTTATTAGATATTATTACGACTATTTTAATGAGTGGCGAAGAAGAATACGAAAAAAACTATGAAGAAGTAGATGAAATGATGACTAAGCGCAACAGACACGATAAGCATAATATTATGTCGAAAAGTTATAATATAAAATAAGCAGGAAATCCGAGAGGATTTCCTGCTTATTTTATAGGTAGAAAGTCAATACCTTACAAACATGTCCACAATTTTTCTAAAGCAGATGGATTATTGCGATTAGGGCGTAAGGCGGTGATTTGGTTATGGAGTTTTGCCTGGGTTACGACAAGTTCCGCCAATTCATTTTTAGCTAAAGCTCTGGCAACTAATGGCCGTGGTAATAAGCTTATACCCATTTTATTTTTAGTGGCGGCAATTAAACTAGCCGAATCCGTACTCTCCCACGTTGGGTAGCAGCGTAAACCTTTTAGGGTTAGGAAGGCTTCAAAGGTTTCCCGTACCGCAGAACCTCTTTCTCTTAAAAGTAGCGGTTGACTTAAAAGCTCAGTCAAAGTTAACTTGGCAGTAGTGAAAAGATCAGGGGCGGCCACAAAAGCTAGTGGATAGTTGGCAATCACTTTTTGCTGATAATTGCCATTTGGCACTCTGCCTTCTAAAATGGCAAGATCCACTTTTCCGGCGGATAATTTTTTATAACAATCTTCTGCTGGTGAGATTTGAACGATAATTTTTTGGTGGGGTAATTGGCTTTTAAATTGATCTAAGACTTGCGGTAAGGTAATTTCCCCGTAAGTGATACAAGAAGCCAGTCGCAATGGTGCAGCTTGTTCTAAATTTTGCAGTTGCATTTCGACTTGTTGAAATTTTTCAACTAATGGGGTAACAGTAGCCAATAATGCAGTGCCAGCAGCTGTGAGTTCAATTTTGCGATGTAAGCGTTCAAACAACGCTGTGCCAGCTTCTGTTTCCAAATCTTTCATGGCATGCGAAATAGCCGATTGTGTCATAAAAAGTTTGGTAGCTGCTTGAGTAAAACTTTTTTCTTTGGCGACAGTATAAAAAATGAAACATTGGCGATACTGCATCACACCTTCACCTCTTTTTGACATGAATTTTATGCATGTTATTAAGCAAATAATAGCATTTCACACATGTTAAAACAAATCGTATACTTAGATGACGAGAAAATGAGAATCAAACGAAATAAAATTGTAAGGAGTGACACGATGGATAAATTGAAGCTTTACGCATGGATTTGTCGGGTGAATTTATATATCAGTGCGTTTACTTTTGGTGGTGGTTATGTGGTCGTTCCTATGATTCGCAAATTTTATGTCGATGAAAAAGCGTATTTTTCAAAAGATGACTTAATGGAAATGGCAGCAATTGCGCAATCCTCTCCGGGAGCGATTGCCATTAATCTTGGCGTTTTGGCTGGAAAAAAAGCTGGTGGCTATGTTGGTGCGCTTTTAAGCGCAATTTGTGGGATTATTCCACCAATTGTGATTTTAGCGGTCATTTCTAGTTTTTATGTCGCTTTTAGCCAAAATCTGATAGTGATGGCTGTATTAAGAGGGATGCAAGCCTGTGTAGCGGCGATGATTGTAGATTTGTTAATTGATATGGTGCAGTTAATCGTCAAAGAAAAACAATTACTGTTGACGTTACTCATCCCTTTTAGTTTTGTAGCCAATGCTTTTTTCCAAGTGAATGTTTTGGTGATTTTAGGCATTACGGCGATTTTATGTATGTTAGTGGTTTGGCAAAAGGGGGAAATCTAAATGCTGCAGTTATTTTGGCGTTTTTTGACCATCGGTTTTTTGAGTATTGGGGGGGGCTATGCCATTATTCCCTTGATTCAAGAACAAATTGTCAATGAACTCCATTGGCTTTCCGAAAAAGTATTTACGGATATTATTACAATTTCGCAAATGACCCCTGGTCCATTAGCTGTTAATACGTCAACGTTTGTTGGGATGCAGTTGTTTGGTATTCCGGGAGCGGTTGTCGCGACAGTCGGCTGTATTTTTGGCGGCGTAAGTATTTCGCTTGGCTTAGCGGCGTTTTTTCAGCGTAAACGGGAATCAAAAATTGTCCAGGGCTTATTAGCAGGTTTGAAAGCTTCTTCAGTTGGATTAATCATGTCTGCCGGCTTAACTATTTTATTATTGACGCTTTTTAATAGTAGTGACTTCACTGACTTTCATTGGGCGCGTTTGGATTGGATAGCGTTACTCTTAATGGCTGCATCCCTTTTTGTTATGCGCAAGACCAAACTAAATCCAATTTTATTGATGATTGTAGCCGGTGTGATTGGCGGTTTTATTTATATTTAGGCATTGCTAAAAGAGGAACAATTTTAAATGTACTTTTAAAGTTGTTCCTCTTTTTTGTTATCTAAGAGATTAGATGATTTTAGAAAAGAAGATGACCGATAGATCATGTTCATTTCGCTTTTCTTGGTGTCTAGTTTCATGAACGAACTCTCTACGGCAATAAGCTGAAATTTCAAGAAATTTGAAGAGCAATTTATCAAAATCCCATCTTATTGCTTGAGAGTTAACCACGTTCATTTCGCTTTTCTTGGTGTCTAGTTTCATGAACGAACTCTCTACGGCAATAAGCTGAAATTTTAAGAAATTTGAAGAGCAATTTATCAAAATCCCATCTTATTACTTGAGAGTTAATCACGTTCATTTCGCTTTTCTTAGTTTGCTGTTACCAAAAATCGATTTAAAATAACTCGTCAAAGAAAACACCTTTGAAAAAGGATAAGCTCAAAAATATTAGCATTAAGACAGTCAATTGGATTGGCAAGCCTTGTAAAAGGCGCGGAATAGGGGCTATTTTTAACCGTTCTAAAATACCAGCAGAAAACAAACTGACGACAAAAAGGAAAAGCAAGCTCAAAAGATAGGTGTACCAAAATTCAGCTTTACTGTCTCTGAGAAGTCCAGGTACAAGGGCTAAATTCAGTAATATTGGTAATAGTAGCAAACAAGATTGTAAGGCAGGCTCTAATCTTTTTTTCACTAAGAGAAGTGTCACGCCTGATATTACAAAACTCATCAATCCTACTAAAAAGGGGAGCATTACCACTTCGTTGCCACCGATGGTTCCAAAAATTTGATCAAATCCCCAAAATAAAGCTGTACCACCTAAAGCGGCGCCGGTAATCAGAAAAGTTAACTGGACTTGGTTTAAAAAAGGTGTCTTCTTTTTTTGCCCAATTTTTACTGGCATGTGCTGGGTAATGTTTTGCAAGACTAAAATAGTGAAAAAACATACTATACGCATGGTTAAATTCATCTGTTTTTCCTCCTATCTTCTGAATTTCAAATCAAGCGGCATTGTCTTTTTTTCACCTAAAACGCGCCGACGTAAGATGCGATCAATGAAAGGCGTAGCACAATTCATGGTTAAAATAGCATAACTGACCCCTTCTTGAGTAGGACCCCAGAAACGGAAAATGATAATTAGACACCCAATGATAAAGGCATAGAGGTATTCCCCAACTTTGGTTGAAGGGCTTGAAGCATAGTCAGTCGCCATGAAAACGGCGCCCAATAATAACCCACCACTTAATAAATGTCCGACTACAGTTTGCCATGGTGCAAAAGTTCCATCACCAGCAAAAAGCCAAGCACCAATTCCTACTGTTGCAAGAATGACTAAGGGAATATGCAGGCGAATGATTTTTTTGCGCCATAAAACGATAAAGGCTATTAAAATTAAAAAACTGCTGGTTTCCCCAATACGCCCGCCAGTAAAGCCAATAAATGTTTGCCACAATTCAGTATTACTTAATGTGGCTGATTTCATCTGAGCCAATGGTGTAGCTTTAGTGACAGCATCAGGTGTAATACTGTTAAAAGGGGGAGCTGGCCAACTAATTTTAAACATTTCTTGGAAAAATAAACCGACTAACAATGCTCGTCCTCCTAATGCCGGATTTAAAAAGTTGTAGCCTAGTCCACCAAAAAATTCTTTTACGACAATAATGGCAAAAATTGCACCAATGACAGGAAAATACCACGGAGCAGAAGGCGGTAAGTTCATTGTCATTAACACAGCAGTGACAATTGCACTTAAATCCCACGTTAGTTCTTTTTTTGAGCATTTAAACCAAACGATTTCGGCTAATTGAGCAGTTGTAATCGCAATGAAGAATAAAAGATAAACCCGCCAACCAAAAAAGTAGCCTGAAACTAAAATAATAGGAAAAAGAGTAATTAAGACCCATTTCATAATCCCGCGAGTATTAGTATCACCGAGTAGATGGGGAGAGTCGGCGGTTTTTAATGTCCTCCTATTTAGCATCTTCTAACGCCTCCTTTTCTTTTTGAATGGCGGCGCTTGCTTTGGTGATGTTGGCAGCCAAATGACGTCTGGCCGGACAGACATACGTACAACAGCCACAGTTAATACAAGCTGTTGCCAGTAGCTGGTCACAAGTAAATAAATCATTGCTGCGATAGGCCAGATCAATATTTTGTGGTTCTAAGCGCACCGGACAAACTTCAACACAGCGATTGCAACGAATACAAGGTGATTCATTTGTCTTTTCGTCGTGTTCTTCATTAAAAACGATAATGGCATTACTCCCTTTGGTTAAGGGTAATTCCAAATTGGTGATAGCTTTTCCCATCATGGGCCCCCCATGAATAATCCGTGAAGGACGCCCTTTATACCCCCCACAAAATGCAATTAAATCTTTGACTTGCGTCCCTAAAGGAAAACAAATAACTTGCGGCTGCTGCACGTCTCCGGTAACTGTCACGTAGCGGTGTGTCAAAGACTTCCGTTCATCCACGCTTTCTGCAATTGCAAAAGCTGTCGCTACATTAATTGTAAAAGCTCCCGTTTCCACTGAACGCCCATCCAGTGGCGATTCAGCGGCAACTAAAGTTTCTAAAAGCTGGCCTTCGCCCCCTTGGGGATATTTCACTGGTAAAGGAACAATCCGACAATTTTTAACTTTGCGCGCAGCTTTTTTCATCGCTGCAATGGCTTGAGGTTTATCTCTTTCAATCCCAACTAAAATTTCTTTTGCATCTAAAATATCTCGGGCAATTTCACCACCGCGCAAAATTTTGCTGCTTTCTTTTTGCATTAAGAAATCATCTGAGGCAATAAAAGGCTCACATTCGGCGCCATTTAGAATAATCGTTTGAACATCAATATGATCGGCGGGATTCAATTTAACATGGGTTGGAAAAGTGGCACCGCCCAATCCGACAATTCCAGCAGCTCGGACAGCTTTTTCAGGAGAATAGCGCACATCAATCAAACTTTCAGTGGTACTATTTTTCGACTCGCCTTTGATAACAGCGGCAGTTTGGGTGTTGCCTTCTAGTGCTGGAACTTCGCAAACATCTACTAGAGTTCCAGTAATCGAAGAATGGACATGCCCACTAATATCAGCGCTGCTTTTAGCGATGACTTCTCCTTTTTTGACGGTATCTCCTATGGCTACCACCAATTCATTGGCAGCGCCGATATGCTGATCAAAAGGAATTACAACCAAAGCGGGCTCAAATGTCACAACTTCTTCTTGCTGAATTTTGAACAAGTCTTTTAAGTGATTACTACTAGCATCAAAAAAGAAACCACCGGAAAATCGTTTTATTTTCATTTCTTGTTCCTCCTTTGAAAACGCTCTATATTTTTATCGTAACATAAGGAAAAAAATCACAAAAGAAATATGAGAAATCCGGCAAGACAATTCTTCTTGTAGTAGCGCTTAATAAAATCTTAATAGTTTAGAAAAATTCCTTTGGTTTCTGTTAGGACGTGGTTTCTCTAAAGGTCTGTAATACTCAAAAAGAAAACGGATACATATCATTTGAAGTCTGCTTTGTTTCTTCTTTATACTGAGATTAAGCGGTATAAGGAAATTTCAAAATTTTTTTGTGCCAAATTTTTAGATAAACACAAAAAATAGGAGGAGATTCGGTGAAGAAACCTGCAGAACTGCTAGACGAAAAGTATTTGATGTATATCAATGGTGAGTGGACAAATGGGGTTAAAGGTAAAACACTAACCTCCAAAAATCCAAGTGATGGTGCTACATTAGCAACTTTTATCAGTGCTGAAGAAGAAGATGTGGATCAGGCAGTAGAAGCGGCAAGTGCAGCATTTCCTGCGTGGAGCAAGACTGGAGTTGAAGAGCGCAGTCAAATTCTTTTAGACATTGCCGACGTTTTAGAAGAAAATGCCGAAAAATTGGCATGGATTGAAACATATGATAATGGCAAGCCGCTACGGGAAACTAAAAATGCAGATATTCCTTTGGTAATCGATCATTTTCGTTACTTTGCAGCATTAGTGCGTTCAGAAGAAGGTACCATTAAAGAGTTAGATGAACACACTTTGACAATGGTGTTAAAAGAACCAATCGGTGTAGTTGGTCAAATTGTACCGTGGAATTTTCCTTTGCTGATGGCAGCGTGGAAAATAGCTCCCGCATTAGCAGCGGGTAACACCATCGTGATTCATCCTTCTTCATCCACTCCCCTTAGTTTATTAGAGGCAACGAAATTAATCGGCCCATTATTACCAAAAGGGGTCTTAAATGTGGTAACCGGAAAAGGTTCTGAGTCTGGTGATTATATGTTAAGCCATCCGGGTTTTGCCAAAATTGCCTTTACGGGTTCAACTGAAGTGGGTTATAAAGTAGCCGAAGGTGCAGCAAAAAATCTCATTCCAGCGACATTAGAGTTAGGTGGAAAATCCGCTCACATTATTTTCAGTGATGCCGACCAAAAACGGGCACTGGAATATGCCAAAGATGGTATTTTAACCAATCAAGGACAAGTTTGTTCAGCAGGAAGTCGCTTATTAGTACAAGCTGATATTTACGACGATTTTGTTGAAAAATTAGCTGAAAGTTTTAAAGCAGTAAAAGTCGGTCTCCCTTGGGAAGAAGATACGGTCATGGGCGCTCAAATTAATGAAGGACAAGTTGAAACCATTTTGGACTATATTAAAATTGGTAAAGATGAAGGTGCGAAAGTTATTGTGGGTGGCGAACGCTATACAGATGGCCCACTATCAGAAGGTGCTTTTGTCAAACCAACTATTTTGGCTGAGGTTAGCAATGATATGCGCGTTGCCCAAGAAGAAATTTTTGGTCCGGTTATTGTAGTAATTAAATTTGAAGATGAAAAAGAGGCGATTGAAATCGCCAATGATTCAGATTACGGTTTAGCCGGCGGTGTCTTCACGGAAAATATTAATAAAGCATTCCGGGTTGCTCGCGCTGTTCGTACAGGGACCATGTGGATCAATACTTATGGCGAGTTACCGGCAGGAACACCGTTTGGAGGTTACAAAAAATCTGGTATCGGGCGGGAAACTTATAAAACGATTCTAGATGCTTATTCCCAAACAAAAAATATTTACATGCATATCGAATAACTTAGGCGGTATTTGTAAAAAACACGGCTTGCGCTTTTCTCATAGAAAAGC
>OATB01000047.1_pt1 | contig 144053 bp, 120 predicted proteins | sample 1494941 | NCBI WGS metagenome assembly OATB01 (sample SAMEA2579931, study PRJEB22360) | human gut metagenome | reverse complement strand
GTAGACTTTCATCTTCTATTATGCATAAACTGTCAAAATACACTGCTCTACGTCCAATAAAGAACATCCATCTACACCCAGGGGATCTGTCATGCTGAAAAAGAGCACCATAAAGCAACTGAAGCAACTGAATTAATCACAGTGATTTGTTTCTTCATTCCAGAAAAAGTAGCAAACTTTCATCTTTTACGCATAAACAGCCGAAACATAATACACTGCATCCAATAAAGAACAGCCTGCCGCCAAAAAGCGCTCCGCAAAGGTTAGAAAATACCAGTTCTGCGGCAAGCTGACGGAGTCCATATCAGTTTTCCACCCCCATCTTTCCGCACACTACCTATATTATACAAAGCGTCTTCCTCAGCGAAACCCAAATATAATGCACTTAATAGAACATTACAACACGCTCTAAGGCATTCGTTGTGCCCCCGGTTAAATTCTAAGTTCAGTGCACAGCCTGGGATCCTTTGGATGACAGCCGGATCTTAATCATTAAAGAATATCTCGATAAGATAGAATTTCCATATAAATTAAACTAATAATATAAAGGTATATCTGGAATATATGTTGACAGCAAAGCATTAGTTTGCTATTATTTTTAATAAGATAGTGGTTTAATGCAAAAATTTATCTGTTTTGTATCAAGTATCAAGTATCAAGTATCAAGTATCAAATTCTAATCTCTAGTTATATTCTACGCTTTATTTCAAAGCGAAATTCAATATAAAAATAAACCAGCCATTATCTTTTTATGTAGTAATTTCTGCATTAGGTGTTTTTAAAATAGGTAAATTTCTGCATCGGTGTATGGAAAGTGAGGTTATATGCAGGAAGTGAAGCAAAAGAAGTCCAGTGCCAATCAGATTGAGGATTCGGTTATGAAAACTATGGTACGTTTTTTTGCAGATGAGCTGCTCCCTTATTTAGGGATCAAAGGAAAGGTTAAGATGATTGCCCCCACAGAAGAAATTCATATGGAAATCAAAAGGCTGTATGAAGATATGAATCTGATTATGGAGGACGGAACCTGGAAACATTTTGAGTTTCAGTCAACAAATGGAGGAATACCGGATCTGAAAAGATTCCGGGTATACGAGGCTTTAACCAGCCAGGAAAATAAGGTGCCGGTCGTGACTTACGTATTATTTTCCGGAAAGATTAAGAATCCGCAATATCAATTTACAGAAGGAATTAATACATACCGGGTGATTCCGGTTATAATGCAGAATAAAAATGCGGACCGTATGATTCATAAACTATTGAAAAAGCAGGCACGTGGAAAGCCTATAGAAAGGCAGGAACTAATTGCACTGGCTCTAACTCCGCTGATGCAGGGGAAAATACCAATGATAGACAGGATAAAAAATGCACTACAGATTGTGGGCAGAGAGATTTGCTTAAAAGCAGAAGAGGTACAAAAGATACAGGCCGTTATTTACGCGCTTGCAGAAAAGTTTCTAAAATATGAAGAAATGGATGAAATAAAGGGGGTAATGAATATGACAAGGTTAGGGCAAATGTTGGTGGATGATGGAATTTCTCAGGGGCTGTCTCAGGGAAAGGCAGAAGCTATCGTGGAATTTTTGGATATAAAAGGTACAGTATCAGATGGTTTGAGGCAGAAAATTATATCTGAAAAGGATGTAGACAGATTATCTGAATGGATAAAAATCGCGGCAGCTTCCAACACGGTTGAGGAATTTCAGAAGTTTATGTAGGTAAGCGCCATCAGCTATTATTCATGGTTCTAAATAATGACGTTAGTTACTGAAGAAGAAAATTACAGGGGCGGCCCCAAATTGTATTCAGGGCGCCCCTGCTAAGAGCATATTTATCGGTACTGATTACTGGAAATCTTTCATGTAATCTCCGTGTGCCTCGATTAATTCGTCGCACATCTTCTTAATGTCAGTGATATTAAGTTCGGCTCCCGTATGGGGATCCATCATAGCTGCCTGATAGATATGGCTGCGGTCTTTGGTAACGGCTGCTTCAATAGTCAGCAGCTGAGGATTAATATTAGTCATATTCATAGCAGCTAACTGTACAGGAAGACGTCCTACGTGACATGGAGTCACACCACTGCCGTCAACAAGACATGGAACCTCTACACAGGCATCTGCAGGAAGGTTGTCAATTAAACCGGTATTTAATACGTTGCCGCCTATTTTATATGGTTTGTTGGTAACGACTGCTTCCATGATGTAGGAAGCGTATTCCAGAGAACGTTCGTGGGTGATTTTACCGTCTTTTAAAATAGAAGCTTTTTCACTTTCCCACTCAGCGATCTGTTTGATACATCTTCTTGGATACTCATCTAAAGGAATGTTGTATGCTTCAATCATCTCCGGATATTTGGATTTGATGAAGAAGGAGTTGTATTCGGAGTTATGCTCACTGGATTCTGTACAGTAATATCCCAGTGTATTAATATATTCGTAACGAACCATGTCGTTGTGTTTTTCTTCCGCATTTTTCTTTGCTGCACGTTCACGTATTTCAGGATATAAATCATTTCCATCTTTATCATGAAGATCCAGAAGCCATCCCATATGATTGATTCCGGCGATGAGCTCGTGTCTGCCTTCCAGCTTATCTTCCATTCCAAGTGCTTTCATAAGGTCTTCCGAACATTTCTGAACGCTGTGGCAGAGGCCGACGGTTTTGATTTTGGTATAGCGCTGCATATAACCCGTCAACATAGCCATAGGGTTGGTATAATTCATGAAAAGGGTGTCTGGGCAGACTTCTTCCATGTCTCTTGCAAAATCAGCCATAACCGGAATGGTACGCAGGGCTCTCATAATGCCGCCGATTCCCAGTGTATCTGCAATTGTTTGTCTTAAACCGTATTTTTTCGGAATTTCAAAATCAGTAATGGTACATGGATCGTATCCGCCAACCTGTATTGCATTAACAACAAAATTTGCATTGCGAAGAGCATCTTTACGATTTTCTACTCCTAAATAAGTCTTGATCGTAGCTCTTCCTTCATTTACGTTTTTGTTGATTGCCTGTAAAATAATTTCGGAATCTTCAAGGCGCTGCCTGTCGATATCATAGAGTGCGATTTCACTTTCGCATAAAGCTGGGGTGCACATACAGTCACCCAGTACATTTCTTGCAAATATAGTGCTTCCGGCACCCATAAATGTAATTTTAATCATATAGGACCTCCTGGTTTTATGTGGATTATATTTGTTATCTGTTGTAAATTATTATATAATAAAACCTATAGGGAGACTATCCAAATTGTTTCGTAAAAATTGTTGATTTGTTGAAAAGTGTGAAAAGGAGATGCTATGGAGAGCAGGTATTCAAAATCTCTGTCGGTGTATTATGCCGGGAGGGAGAAATGTGAATCCGGTCATTTTTTTGGACCGGCATTGCGTCCCCACTACCTGATGCATGTGGTGTTGAAGGGAAAGGGGACCTATGAGACGGGAGGCCAGAAATTTTATTTGAAACAGGGCGATGCTTTTTTGATCTACCCGAATGAGATGACATTGTACCGGGCAGATGATCAGGAACCATGGGAGTATGCTTGGGTTGCATTTGACGGTTATGAGGCAAAGCGGATATTAAAACAAACCGGATTCCAGGAACATAAACTGACTTTTCATCCGGAGCAGACAGATTTATTTTTAGAAAGAATGGAAAAACTTGCCCGGATTTTTTTGGAGCACGAGGGAAATGAGTTTGAATTAACCGGAATGTTCTATCAGGTCATGGCGCTTATGGTGAGGGAGTCGTATGAACCAAAAGAAAGTTACGAGCAGCAGTATTTTCAGAAAGCGGTTGATTATATCTGCCATAATTATGGATATCCTGTTAAAATAAGCGATATCGCAAAGTATGTGGGTATTGACCGGACATATCTCTATAAAATATTTATGGATGTAGAGCAGTGTGCACCAAAGCAGTTTTTAATTCAATTTCGCTTAAAAACCGCTATGAATATGCTGGAAACCAGAAAGTACAGTATCACAGAGACTGCGTATTCCTGTGGATTTAAGGACGCAGCCTCATTTTGCAATCATTTTAAGAAGTTTACAGATATGACGCCAAAACAGTACCAGCGCTATCAGAAAACTGTGAAGTAGGGAGTATGGCATATTTTCTAACAGATTGCAACTTTCAATACATGCCCTATAACTTACGCTGTATCATATCAGGTTTCACCGCGTATTCCAATGCTGTCTTGGGTGTAATCAGCCCTTTTTTGCAGAGGCTGACCAGACTGGCATCCATTGAGAACATGGTATCAGAAGAGGAAGAGTATAATGTGCCATCTATCTGTGGAATCTTATTCTCGCGGATCATATTCCGGATTGCCGGTGTCAGCGTCAATACCTCAAAGGCTGGAATTAGTTTCCCGCTAACGGAAGGAACCAGCTGCTGGGATACGACCGCTTGTAATGCCATTGATAACTGGACGGTAATCTGGGTCTGCTGGCTTGGAGGAAACACATCGATAATTCTTCCTACAGTATTTACTGCCCCTATTGTATGGAGAGTTGAGAACACCAGATGTCCTGTTTCCGCTGCGGTCATTGCTACCTGGATCGTTTCAAAGTCACGCATTTCGCCCAACAGAATGACATCCGGACTTTGCCGCAGCGCAGCCCTCAAAGCGATCAGATAACTTTCCGTATCGGTATTAATCTCCCGCTGGCTGACGATGCTTTTTTTGTGGCGGTGCAAATGCTCCAGCGGGTCTTCCAGTGTGATGATATGCCGTTCTTTGGTGGAGTTAATGGCATCGATCAGGCATGCAAGCGTAGTAGACTTCCCGCTTCCGGCAGGACCGGTTACCAATACAAGACCTTTGTTAAATTCTGCCAGACGCAGTATATTGTCTCCGATACCAAATTCCTGTGGATTGGGCAGGTTAAAACGAATGATTCTGATCACCGCTGACAGGGAACCACGCTGGCGGTACGCATTAATTCGGAATCTGGAGAGGCCGGTGATGGAAAATGAAAAATCGTCATCTCCTTTATCCAGCAGAATCTGCATGGATCTGTTTCCGGCAAGCTGATATATTTCCGTTATAATATTTTCCGTATCGTTTGGCATAAGCCTGTCTGAGTCATCATGTACCATAGTGCCATTGACTTTATAGGACAGCGGAAGTCCGGCTACGATAAAAACATCCGAAGCCAGAGCTTCAACTGCATGCTCCAAGAGCTGATTTATTTCCATGAGAAATCCTCCTAAAATTCAGATTCAAAAGATCCGTTAAATACAGGTACGTTACTTTCGGGTTCCCAGGTACTGTCTGACTGACTGTTCCAGGTGACAACACGATAGAATTGTTCACCGGTTTTCGAAGGAAATTGCAGTTCGAGAGTTACGTTCAATATCTGATTATCCGCAATGGGAACTTTAAAATACATTCGGGGTGTTGAATAATCCTGGTCAAAGGTATAGTCACCTGCATCCGACAGCACCTTTATTACGTATGAATAATAAGAAGCGGCGTCGGAAAAAGTCTGTGATTTATAAGCGCTGTATAAAATATCATCAATTTCAGCCAGCTCCTGCTTGGCTGTCAGGTCGGCCTGATAATAGGCTCTGGTATGATCGGCATTCTTCTTGCTCAATTGATAATCCATGTTAGCATTTACAATAGATAGAATGGCAAATGTCACCAGACATAAAAGTACAAATACAAGCAGGATGGAAGAAGTTCCGATATTTAAAAAAGTGTGTTTCTTTTTCTTCTTCATCATAAACGGCCTTTCTATCACTCAATTGTATGAGGAATGTTTATTTGGGTTGCAAGAGAATACAGCAGTTTTTCCGGATTGTCTGTCTCGTAGGATGAGATGGATACATTTTTTGCAGGGGCATTCCCGGTAACGGTGGCGATCAGCGTAAATTTGCTATCAGCTTCACTGCACTCTTCCCAGGAGGCATTATAATAGAAGTGTATGGAATCTCCTTCGGTCACACTTCCTGGAAAAAGAGATTTCATTTCGTCCAGAGAACCGCGGCAGCTATCCAGCACCTCAGCTGTATTTGATACCAGCCGGGATGATGTACTCAGATTTTTAGAGCTCTGGCTAAGCAAAAAGGATTTTGAAAATAACTGGATGCAGATGCCGCTTGCAACTGTAAAAAACAAGATGGCAATAATCAGTTCTATTAAAAATAAACTGGATTTGGAAGGAGTATTTTTTTTCATGAGGATCCTTCTTTCTTATTTAATATCTTATTTATTATTTTGTTTAGTCTCAATCAACGTCTCAACTATTGTTTTATGGAATGTCCTGTTCAACATCTCAATCATTGTTTTATGGAATGTCTTGTTCAATGTCTCAATCATTGTTTTATTCAATGTCTTGTTCAATGTCTCAACCAATGCCTTATTCAATGTCAGCTCCGGCGTCTTTCATGTCACTTCTGGGATGGATATAGAGGTCGATATTATTGCCATCCTCCGTAGCAACCGAAAAATAATAAAGCCCTTCCCGTACTTCCTCCATGTCAAGTGAGGTAATGTCTGTAATGGACTGGCCCGAGGAGGCGGATACGGCGGAGTCTGCTTTTGCAAACAGTTCTTTCAGCTCATTTTGATCCTCGTATATGTATGTGATATAGTCCTGGCCCTCATATTGATCCTTAAGAGCTAGTGCATCGGTTCCGGACAGGCTTGTAATGGATATATCTCCGGTACCGTCAGCCTGACGGATCTTTTCAGAAATATAGGATAGAGCAGTATGGGAAGAATTATTCTCCGCCATCTGTCCGGCAGTAGAACGATAAACATTAGAACCGATCAGAACCACAAATAGCGCTGAAGCTGCAAAAACGCAGAACAGAGACAGGGTAAAGACAATATCAACAACGTGTTCCTTTGACCGGAAATTCTTCATAAGACAGCCTCCTATTTTTTGACAATGGTAATGTCTGGCATAATATTAGAACCAAAGGTTTCATAATGGATAATATATTTATTTTTATCATATGCCACAGCATAATGTGCCAGCAGATCTTCCAAGGTATCCGGATAAGAACCGGTGAGAGCGTAGTTCTGCACAGCACAACGCCTCAGGGCATCAGCAAGGGTTCTCTGCTGCTCCGTATCGGTGGTAGCGGAGATATTGCCAATACCATATAAAAATAAAATCATCACAAGACCAAAGGTGCCTATCGGAACCAGGAAACCGGCTCTGATTCTGCGATGAAAAGGTAACTGGTGAAAACGATTCATAGAAATACCTCCTAAAACGGTCCGATGCTGGACATGATACCCATAAGCGGTAGCATAACAGAGAGCAGGATGACACCTACGATGATGGAAAGTGCGACTACCAGGGAAGGTTCCAGGATAGCTATCAGTCTTTCAATCCGGTTATCGACTTCCTCTTCATACTGGTCAGCTACTTTTTTCATTACTTCATCAACATTACCTGTTTTAAAGCCGACTGCAATCATTCGGGCATATACCCCTGAGAAAAGATCTGAATGGGTTACTGCATGGGAGAAGCTTTCTCCTTCTTCCAGGGCAGCCTGGCATTTTTTGATCTTTTCCTGTAATTCCTGGTTATCAACCAGTTTGGAGGTCATAGTCAGGCTCTGGTCGATATCCAAACCGCTGCTCAGTGTTAGGAACATACCGCTGGCAAACCGTCCCAGAGCAATCTTATGCTGCAAAGTTTTAGAAAAACGCAGCTTGGATCCATTGAAGAATAAGAATGCAGACAAAGCCACAAAAATAATGATCACCGGAATCGCATAACGGCTCAGAGCGCTGCCCAGATTTAACAGACTTTTGGAAAATCCCGTCAGCTGGCTGCCCAGTTCAATATAAACCTGATTAAAGATGGGCAGTACCTTGACAATCAGGATGACAACGATAAATAGGAGCAGCCCTATCATAATACAGGGATATGTAATGGCGCCTTTGATCCCTTTTGCGATGTTTTCTTCCCGCTCATAATATTCTGCTAGAGAGGACATAACATCGTCCAGGCGCCCGGATTGTTCACCGATTTCAACCATGTCTATGAAGTATTTTGGGAATACGCCGCAGTCAGTTACTGCCGCATGAAAATTACCTGTTTCTTCCAGGGTATGGAAAATGGATTCCAGAACAGCTTTTCCATCCGGACTTACGTTGTCTTCCAGCATAATCGTGATTCCTTCAATGGAAGAAATGCCGGATTGCAGGATCATAGCCATTTGATTACAGAAAAAGGATATTTCAGTATTGGATAACGGTTTATTGGCTTGTTTTGCCATAAGAACTCCTTTCGAAACGCATAATGTACAGAACGGTTAATAGGTATGTTTAGTGGTATAGTTCTTTGCGTCTCCAATGTATTTTTGGATTTTCTTGTTGTTTTTCCCACTTGCTGCGAAGGTCGGGTCCATCAACGACCAGTTCTTGCCGTCGAACTGTATCAGGTCATCTATCCAGCCTTCTTCCTTCGTATAGACGCTGATCCATGCATGAACCACTTCTCCCGAGTATCCCGTCTCGATTTTGGTGGGAATACTCTGGGACCGCAGCATACTTCCCATCAGGGAGGCATAGTCAAAGCAGATTCCCTTTTTGCTCTTCAGCGTATCATCCACACTGGGAATGTAATCAAATTTTACATTTTCCGCTTTATCCGTGTCATAAGTAATGTTATCAATGACAAAATTATATACGGAGGTAATGGCGTCCAGGTCTGTAGAAGCTCCTTTTACAAGCTCTTCTGCCTTTTTTACAGCCTGGGAGTCAGCCGTAAAACTGACATACTGGTTCGGATACAGAAAAGGACCAAATTCATTTGTCAGTCTGACATCTGCGGATAATGAGCTTACGATTGCGTATTTGTCGTTGTCCAGCTGTTCACAAACCATGATCTCATAGCTGCCGTTTCCTTGTGACAGAGGGAAAACTTCATAGTTTCCGGTGTTTTTAATATTATAGTCATTAGTTGTATTATCGGAAGCTTTCACGCGCAGCTTCACTTTAGATGCATTGCCCAGATACTTTACCATAAAATAGCCTTCTGACAGGTTGGAAGTATCTATGGAAGCATACTCATCTGTCTGTACCGTTGTTCCGGAAGCTTTGGGAGTCAGAACCTGGGGCGTATTCGGGCGGGAGCCGGAAGAGACGGTATTTGTTTCGGATCCGCTCTCGGAAACGACAGGTGCGGTGTCGTCTGAATTGCCGCAGCCTGATAAAATGATACTGAATAAAAGCAGTATCATCAGAAAGGCATATTTATGAAGTTTGCTGGGATACATAGTAATACCTCCCTTTCGGCTGTAATTATGCTTATTATAGCAATGCTCTGAAGTAAATACAATATATTTTATGAAAATGATTCCGTGTGACTAGAGTGTGACAAAAAACTATTATAATCAAATTATAAAGTGCATCAGTATTATTAAATGCCAGTACTGCATTACCTTAATCACTGTGGATTACAGCTGTCATTTTACAGTTATTATGCATCGCAGTTCTGATAGATACAAGGAAGGAAAAAAGCTATGAAAAAGAAAAATTTCATAATAATCGGCGCGGCAGCAGTGCTTTTAGCGGCGACTTTGATAAGCGGGACGATGGCATCCTTTCAGGCGGAAACAACATCTAAAAATAAAATCAGTGCCGGAAATATTGGGATCCAGCTTATGGAAGAAACGGCAAAGGGCGGCAAGGAAATAAAAGAGGGCGATATTAAGAGCATTACGGGAATGCCGGGTGATAAAATACCGGAGGCTATCTATGTAAATAATATCAAAGATAATCCACTATATTTAAGAGTCACTTTGCATAAAAGCTGGGAAGACAGCAACGGAGAGAAAAATCCGGAAGCTGACGCAAATTATATTTCCATTTTAACGGATCAAAAGCAAGACTGGATTATCCAGGATAATGATGAAAATGGTGAAGAATTGTATTTTTACTACCGCAAGCCTTTGAATGCGAATGAATCTACCTCAAAAATAATGGATTATATCCAAATTGGAAACATACCAAGTAAGGAACAAAATCTATATACGGGGCTTTCCATTGCTTTTGATGTAGAAGCGGATGCGATCCAGGTAATCGGAGCAGCAGATGCCATGCTTTCGGAATGGGGTCTGGAAGTTAAAATTGATAATAACGGAGTTCTTCAGGAAGTTGAGGAAGAATAAATATGAAAAAGAAAATAATAAGTTTTTGCATAATACTCACATTGCTTTTACAAATGAATATGGTGGTATTCGCTGACAGCGATACAAACGTTACTTTTGATGGAGATGCCAATGAGTTTATCTTCTTAAACGGAAGCAATGATCTGTTCGATAATTTCAAAAATATGATGCCGGGGGAAACGAGAACCCAGAAGATCACTCTGACAAATGATGATTATGAGCAGATGAAATTCTACATGAGTGCCCAGGTGCTTCGGGAAATGGGCGCTGGCGGTGCAGTATTTGAAATTACCCTGAAGAGGGATGGGGAACAGTTTTATAAAGGAAAGATCGGTGGGCTGGAAAGCTTTGGAGAAGGTTATATGGGAGAAAACTTTCTGCTGGAAAGTCTGGGCAAAGGAGAATCTACGAATATTGATATGGAAGTTTATGTAGATGGAGATTCCATGGATAACAGCTATCAGGAGACAGAAGGTATTATCCAGTTTACTTTCAGGGTTGCCCATGATGATGCAAATCAGACAGAGCCAGACACAAATAAAAATCAGGGAAATACAAATAATAACAATTCAAACAATAATAACAATTCCAATACAAATAACAATGGAGGCAGTGGTACAAATCAGACAACAAATAAAGTCAAGACAGGTGATAATTCCCCTATTCTGATGCTTCTGGGAATAATGGGTGCCTGCGTATGTGTTGTAATCTTTGTAGCTGCAAGCCGTAAAAGGAAACAGAAAGGAGAGGAGTCATAAATGAAAAAATTAAGTATGCTGATGATATGCTTTATTGTTATGTTTTTGACGGTACCGGTACTTTCTGCTGAGGCGGCAAAGAGTTATGAGATTGTATTTCGCGGAGGTTCCCATGGAACCTTAAGTGAAGGCGACGGTAAAAAGGTTGTCTATAATGTCCCCTATGGTGAGGGCTTCCCAAATAGTCCTTACGCTGTTCCGGAAACAGGTTATGTATTTAAAGAATGGAGTGAGGAACCCCAGGAAGCCGGAACTGAGGTGACCGGTAAAAAAATATATGTTGCTAAATATGTTCCCGTAGTCAACGGATTAGAGTATGCCGTAAAGTATGTTGATACAAATGGAAATCAGCTTGCAACAACAAAGGTTACAATGGGTGAGAGCGGGAATAAAATAACGGAATCCTCATTGTTGATCAGCGGATATACAGTAGATCAGAAAACAAAATCTGTTGTTTTGTCAGATTCCAGTTCTGAGATTCAGTTTATCTATACTGCCAATCAGTCAAATGTACAGCAGACGGAGCCGCAGACAAACCCTCCGGCTACAGAAGCTCCGAATAACAATCCGGATAATAATACACCAACTACCCCAACAACTCCGGCAGCAAATAATACGCCTAATACCACACCGGCAAACACACCGGCGAATACCACGCCAAACAACACCACACCAAATAACACAGCGAATAATAATGCCAACAATACACCAAATAACGGTGATAACAACCAGCAGGCAGCTCCGAATGATAACAATCAACCGGGTGCAAATGAAAACACGGTAAATATTCCGGATGAGCAGGTACCGCTGGCGGATTCCCCTGAGACAGATTCGGAACAGGAAACAGTTAGTATAGAAGATGAAGATGTACCCCTTGCAGCAACTCCTGAGGTAAAAAATGATTACACGGTTGTATATATTATACTGGGAATTCTGTTGGCAGCAGCTGCAGCATTTGGAATTAAGACAGTAGTTTCCAGAAGACGCAGATAATGGCAGTAAATTATTAAGATTTATGAAAGATGTCAATATAATGGGCCGTGAAGATTGCATGAATAGAATATTAGTGCTATGATAGGCATAGATAACTGCAGATACCCCATATCATTGTTCTGATGATGTGGGGCATTGGCATAAAATAACACAAAGACAGGAATAATGTCTGATGGCTAATATGGAGAACAAATTGAACAAATTACATGTGAAGATGTTTGGCGATTTTCAGGTGAGTGACGGAAAGAATATATTGAATGATGATAATATTCGCTCTGTCATGGTAACGAGGCTTTTAACCTATTTTTTAAACAACAGAAACAGAATGATCCCGGTTCAGGAACTTGGGGAACTTCTTTGGAATGAAGATGAAACCGATAATCAAGTGGGGGCATTAAAAAACCTGATGTATCGGCTTAGAAATATTATGAAGAAGGTTCTGGGCAGTTCTGATTATATTTTGACGGGACGGGGAGCATATTACTGGAATCCGGATGTAACAGTTAAGGTGGATTGTGAAGAATTCGAATTATTTTGTAAAAATGCGAAGGGTATAAAGGATGATGCAGAAGCTCAGATCCTTCAGTATCGCCGTGCAGTAGATCTGTATGCCGGCGTATATCTGCCTAAGATTTCATCGGAGCACTGGGTCATTTCACTGTCTGCTTATTATCATTCTATGTTTTTATCGGCAGCCAAAAGCCTGGCGGAACTCTATGAAGAGGCTGGCAGCTATGAAGAGATGGAAAATGTATGCAGCAAAGCAATTTCTATGGATTCATTGGATGAGTATCTGTATTATCTGTTGATAAAGTCCCTTATTGGCCAGCACAAAGAGAAGATAGCCCAGGAGTATTATACCAGAGCAGTAGAGCATCTATATGAAAATCTGGGTGTGAAACCGTCCAGTCAATTGGAAGAAATCTATCAATCCCTGTTAAACGAAATGAACAGTCAGGAACTGGATATTAAGAGAATACAGGAGGATCTGTGTGAAGCGGCAAAACCACAGGGAGTATTTCTGTGTAAATATGGGATATTCCGTGAGATATACAGACTTCAGGCGAGGCAGGCTGAGCGGTTTGGTATGGCGGTTCATGTGGCACTGATTACGATAAATCCTCCCCAGTATATTGAAAAAGGGACGGAAACGTATCTGTCCATGCTGAAGCGGGCAATGGATCATGTAAGGGATGCTTTTGGATGTCTCCGTGCGGGAGATGTGGCGGCAAGGTACAGTGGGTCACAGTATGTAGTGCTGCTGCCCACGTGTACCTATGAATCCGGAAAGATTGTATTAAGGAGAATTGAAGACAATTTTTATGATTCAGCCAAATGGAAGAAGTTTAACATAAGAAGTAGTCTGGAAGAAATTAATTTTGGGGATATAAGTATCGAATAGGAGGAGCATTTGTGGAACAGATACAGTCGTATTACCTGATGAATGCTCTTAGAATATGTATAGACGAAAAGAAAGATATTTATTTTAAAGGAAGGGCTTACACCAGGCTGTCAAAGGATGAAATAAAGTTTCAGGATCTTTCCGGTCTCCTGATCGAGATAGATAAGATCTTTGATGCTGCGGGTTATCCTCAGGCATTTCAGGAAAAAAGAAGTTTTCAAAAAGATCATGTACGGTCTTTTTTCTCTATGAATCCCAATAGCGAAAAAGATATTGAGGAGATATTAAATAAAAAAGGTACTTTGGCGACTTTTGATGTTATTGTAATCAGCAGAAGGCATTCTACCTGGCAGGGAGAGGTGCATAATCTCCAAGGCGAAAAACTGGGCAGCTTTGAAGGTGCCATTCAGATGATACAAATAGTAACCAACCATGTGGTGATATCAGATTAATGATATCGCCATTTTTTTTGATTAATTTGCCCGCTGTGACCAGTCTGTGACTTGATTTTGGTATAGTAAATCTATAAAACGAAGAATTAACGGGATAAGTTGATATCTGAAAGAGAATAGATAGTATATCAGAGGAGGATCCACATGAAAATAAGAATGAAAAAAAGATTAACCGCAATCCTTTTATGTATGGCCATGATCGTGTCTGCGCTAGGTTCCAATGGAGTAGTATTGGCGGCGGATAAATCGGATAGCACAGAAATCCCGGGGACGGTAACAGGGGCAGAAGCGGTTACTAATACCAGTCAGGCTGCGGAATCAGTTCCGGTGGAAAGCGAAACGGCGGAGGCACAAACGGAGCCAGTCGTAATGGCTGAGGTTCAAACAGAAGTTCAGACAGAAGCTGCTGTATTACCGGAGACCGAGATGAATACAGAGCCGGTTACAGAAAGTATTCCTGAAACAGAGACTAATGGCGAAGCCCAGACAGGGAATCAGAAAGAGACACAATCCGAATTAACATCGGAGACCGGCGAAACGGCTTTAACAGAAACAGAAATCATTACGGAAGAAATGAAGTCACAATATCTCTTCGAAAATGATGAAATGACAGTTGAAGTTTCATTAAAAAATGTGGAAGCCGTACCGGCAGATACAGCATTAGTAGTAAAGCCGATCTTAAATAAAACAATTTCAGATAACAGCCCGGCAACAGATAAAGCAGAAAAAGCAGAGTATGATAAAATTGATTCATTGTTAAAGGAAAAAGCAGAAAAAGATGCGGCAGCAATAGACGGATTTAATGCTTATGAAATTCATTTTGAAAAAGATGGAGTGATCTATCCGGTTAATGATGAAATGAAAGTTTCCATTAATTTTAAAAATGCAGTTCTTCCTGAAATCTTCAAAACCGAAGGAATGAATTTAAAAGCAGTCCAAACACAGGTATTACAGTTTACGGCAGATGAAAATGAAGCTGGAAAGACAAATGTGACAGACCTGAAAGACAAAACAACGGTATTGAATTATAATTCGGATTTAGCGGTTGGCGCTGTTGCATTTGAATCAGATCATGTAAGCCAGTTTGCAATCGTATGGAATGGTGAGGATACAACAACAGAATATACATACGATAATGACCAGGTAACAGTAAAAGCTGTTCTCAGCGAGGCTGGAATCCTTCCAAGAGGTGCAGAACTGAAAGTTGTTCCGGTAGTGGAGAAAGATGAATTAGACAGAGTAGAGAACCTGTTAAATGAAAATATAACAGAAGAAAATGATACGATAACAGGATTTTTGGCATATGATATCAGTTTTGTAAAAGATGGTGCTGAGGTGGAACCTGCCGGAGAAGTGGCAGTGACTATGGATTTTAAAGAAGGAGTCAAACCGGAAAGCACAACAAAGAATGCTGCAAATAAAGCAGAAAGCACAGAGCAGAATGTTGCATTATACCATTTTAATGAAACCGGAGATAAAGATATCAGTGTGGAAGAAATGAAGCAGGCTTCTGTTGATGTTAATAAAAATAATGAAGTGGTAGCGACTAATTTCCAGGTTAACAGCTTTTCAATATTTACACTGGTGTGGAAGAATCAGAATGGCACAAGTCAATCTACCACAACGCAGGAATTGAGTATTCACGTTGTTGACAAAGCAGGAAATGAATTAATAAAAGAAGCATTGCGTTTAGAAAAGTTAACATCCGGCAGTTATCCTCAGGCATCACCCAGCCAAATAAGCGAATGGATCAAAAGTGAGGATCAGAAAAATCAAAAAGCGCTGGAAAACAAGTCATTTTCACGTGCATATATGACCTCCAAAAGTTGGAGTGAACCCAAAGAAGTTAGTAATGTCATGCTTTGGAAAAATGCAAATAACAACGGATGGCAAGTTAAACTCAGTGAGAACGGCGTGACCTATGAGGTGCAGGATAAGGATCAATTGTATTTTGAATATATTGATAAGCTTGAAACAGTGAACACAGTGGACAGCAGAAGCAAAGGCATTGAACTGAATATGTTTAATTATGCTGATGATGTTTATCAGTTTACTGGCGGAGAATGGAATCAAACTGATGCCGGACGTGGCGTCAAACAGGGGATGGTTCAGAACAAACTGGATGCAGAAGGATATCCGGTATTTAGTAAAACCACTGGTTATTCAATTAAAAAGCCAGGAAGCTATCAAGATCTTAGGGGAACAACACTAAAAGAATGGTTTGATGCACAGGGGGGCTATGCAACCCAGCCTAATGCGAATCATTTGTTTTTACAAAGTGTATATGATGACAGTAAGTATTTTTATTACAGCAGTTTTGATAACTATGCTTATTTAAACCAAACAGGTGACTTCACTGTATATAAACAGATTGGAACACCGGATAACTCTAATCATTTATACTTCCAGCGCGGTAACTTTATGCCCTACAATCAAATAGTGGATGGAAAACTCAGTACAAACAAAAATTATTACGACGAACAGGGAAATGCATTAAGCAAGGATGATGCCAGATACGGAGAAGAATTGTATCTGACACAGGGAAAAACCTATCATTTTGGTATGAGTATGAGCGCAGCCTTTGCACAGCCTCAAAACGGAATTGTTGATGGAAGCCCGATGGTTTTTGAATTCAATGGTGATGATGATATGTGGGTATTTATTGACGGCGTTCTGGTACTGGATATTGGCGGATGTCATGATGCACGCAGCGGAAGCATCAACTTTCAGACTGGAGATGTAAATGTACAGGGCGTTGCTCCTACAAATATAAAGGCTTTATTTACTGCAGCTAATGCAGATACTTCTATCTTTGCCGAAGGAGAAAATTATTTTAAAAACTATACGGCACATGAAATAAAAGTTTTCTACATGGAGCGTGGTGCAGGAGCATCTAATTGCAAGTTAAAATTTAATATCCCGGCAGTTCCTAAGGGAAGTGTAAATGTTACAAAGGAAATCGGTAATATCAATGAAGGATCATTCAGTGATGTGAATTTTAACTTTAAACTTTATATAGAAGATGAGAACGGTGAAGCAATTCGTAAAAACGATAATACAAAATACAGCCTGGTAAAGAATGGGGCATATTCACTGATTGATGGAAGTAAGACAATAGATATGGTGACAGAAGCAGACGGCAGCTTTACTTTAAAACATGGTCAGACGGCACAGTTTACACAGTTTGATATGGGGAAAAAGTATTTTGTTGAAGAAACGGATGTTATTCAGAACCAATATGATTCTTTTGAAGTAAATGGCGTAAAGTTAACAACAGAAAACGGCTCCGTTATCGAAGGAGAGGGATCTGACAGTTACATCATCAGAAGCCAGGCACTTACAGTAGGCACAGATTTAACCGTTAATTTCCAAAACTTCTGCACCGGTGATAATTTACAGGATCTGGTAATTGATAAAGTATTAACTTCAGGTTCATCGGAAGATACTTATGAGTTAACAGTCACGGTGGGAGGTCATTTATTTGAAGGAGAGTTCATTCGAAATGGAGCAAGTGAAGAGGTAAACCGTGAGCAGGCAGTAAAAGGAAAGATATATGTAAAAGCGGGTGACCAAATCAGAATTCCTAAGATTCCATCAGGAACAAGTTTCGAAGTAAAAGAGTCTAATCTGGATGTACTGAATGCGAAATATACGAAATATGATCAAGAAACTTATCAAGTAAATAATGCTGATATTTTAAGTACAGATGGTAAAGCTGCAGGAAAATTAATATTTAAAAAGAATGCAGAAGTTATTGTTACAAATACCATGGTATTAGGAAATTTAACAATTAAAAAGACAATTGATTCTGCAAATTATTTAAATGGTGATCCTATTTTTACATTCAAAATCAAACATTTAGAAACTGGAAATGTGTTTGAATATACCATGCGTTTTAAAGAGGGAGAAGCGATGACTCAGGAAAAAACTTTTGAACTTTTACCTCTTGGAAATTATGAAGTGACAGAGCTTGAAACCATTAGATATGAATGTGAAGACGGGAATATAAAAGAAGCAGAATTGACAAAAGAAGCAGTGGATCAGACAGTAGCATTTAAAAATATTCGTACGAACCCTGATAATTATTCACATACAGACGTTGTAATTAATAAATTCACTATGGATAAAAATGGGAATATTGTTATTACACCTGATCGGTTAGAGCAGACAGGGAATAAAGAAAATTAAGGAGTGGATAAGATGAATGGATTTATAAAAAATAAAAAAGCATTGATGGCCACTCTGGTTCTGGTATGTGTGGCAGCAATAGGCATTACTGGTATGACAATTGCATTATACTCAGACGTTACTACGGTAAAAGAAAATTCTTTTACCGTAGGTAATGTGACAACTGATATAGAAGAAAATATCGTTGCATCAGAAGGAACAAAGGAACCGACTGTAAAAAATACAGGAAAAAATGCATGCATTATTCGTATGAGAATGTCTATATCACCCCAAAGTGCAGCGAGCAATGTAGGCGTTTCCGGCGGAAACAAAGATGCATTGTGGACTTATAATGAAGAAGATGGTTTTTATTATTATCATGCAGTTGTACAGCCGCGAGAAAGCACCCAGTCATTGTTTAGCAAGTATGAAATAAAAGATAAGGATAAGTTTGAACCTTTCGATATGACATTATATCAGGAAGCGGTGCAGGCGGAAGCGGTAAATAGTGATGGAGATGTCATATCCGCACTGGACAAAGATGGAAAATTTGATGTGGAATCTGCAAACAAGATATGGAAGATTTACAGTGCCAAATAGAATTAGTTTTATGATATTAAAAGTAAATTTTTGACACAAAATGAGAGAAGCTCGGAGGAAAAAGATGTTAAAAAAAGTATGTGGAATATTAAGTTCTTTATTATTAATTATATTAGCGTTAGTTGCTGCAGCCTTAATTGTACCACACTTTTTTGGATATCAAACGATGGCAGTTTTAAGTGGAAGTATGGAACCCAACATAGGTGTGGGTTCCATTGCTTATGTAAAGGAAGCTCCGTTTGATGAATTAAAAGTGGGAGATGTAATTAGCTTTCATATGGGAAGCGATACAGTGGTAACACATAGAATAAAAGACTTTGATCTTGAGAAGCAATTAATTACTACAAAGGGTGATGCAAATGAAGTGGAAGATGCGGAACCGGTTGCAGCATCCAGCGTTATCGGTAAAGTAGGTTTTCATATTCCGCTCATGGGTTATATCAGTATTTATGCCAAAACACCGCTTGGAATTGCTGGTATCTGCGCTGTATTTATAGTGCTGATTTTACTCGTTTTTTTGCCTGAAATATTTAGTAAAGATGAGAAAAAAGAGGACAAAAAAGAAATAAAAAAAGAATAAAAAATATTGAAAAAAGAATCATTTAATTATCTCTGTATGACCAGTGTGTGACTGGATTGTTATATACTGGATATATAAGATAGGAAAACATAAAGAGCCAATAAATAAGAAAAGGAATAGGAGATAATAAGATGAAGAAAAAAAGTTTAATCACAATGGTAGCAGCAGTTTGTTTGACAGGTGTAGTAATGGTTGGAGCAACTTTAGCGTACTTAACAAGCACGACAGACGTAGCAAAAAATACATTTACAGTTGGTAAAGTTAATATCGATTTGAATGAAAAAACAGGTGAAACGAAAGAAGATTTTACGAAAGAATCAGAGTGGAATGATACCACAGACGGTAAAAATATGTATCCGGGACAGGAAGTTGCTAAGAGACCAGTCGTAACAGTTAAGGCTGATTCTTCTGATTGCTGGGTGTACGTTCAGGTAAGCGGAGCAGATGAATTAGTAAGTAAAAACTTTACAATTGCCGGCTGGGATAGCAATAACTGGGTTAAGACAGATAGTACTACAACTTTAAATGGTATCTATAAATATAAAGAAAAAGTATTAAAACAAGATACAAATAAATTACTTCCTCCAGTATTTACAAGCGTTCAGTATAATGAAAAAGCAGAAGGTAACGAAGACGGTACTGTTGGTACAGTAAAGGTTGTTGCAGCTGCAATTCAGGCAGATGGTATTGATGAAGCAAAAGCACTTACAGAAGCAACTGCTCAATTAAGCAAAGCATTAAATCCGTAAAAAATGAATCACAATCATCCATAAATGAACATCAAAACCCCGAATATAATGAGTATAGAACCCCAAATATAAAATTGAGAGGATAGGTAATAAATTATGAAAAAGAAAAAAATATTAACCATGGTAGCAGCAGTAGCATTGGTAGCAGTAATCGGAGTAGGGGCTACTTTAGCATATTTCACAGATAAAGACAGTAAGACAAACGTTGTAACAATGGGAAAAGTTGATATTAAATTAGATGAACCAGAGTTTAGTAAGAACCCGGATGATACGATTAAAGACGTTAAGCCAAACCAGACGATTAAAAAAGACCCTAAAATTACAGTAGATGAAGGATCTTTAGATGCATATGTACGTGCAAAAATTGTATTTGAAGGTCTGAGTGATGAACAAGTTGCGGATATATTACCTTTGATTGATATTGATACAACTAAATGGTTCCTGTCAACAGATGGTTACTATTATTATCAGGCATCGATGGCAGCAGGTGCGTCAGATTATCTGTTCCAGAGTGTTAAAATACCGGAGAACTGGGGTAATGAAGTATCGGAACTGACATTTAAGATTAACGTTTTTGCGGAAGCAATTCAGGCTGATAGCTTTACACCATATTCAGAACGTGGTTCAATTATGGGATGGAGAGATTCAGAAGGAAATGATATTCAGGCAGAAACAAATAAACCAGCAAACATAGAGGCACAGTAAACATAGAAGCACAGTAAACAGGATAGCAACAAACAGTAAATACTCACCAGAGCGTGTTTGAAATTCATCGCCTGATCCGATGGCTCTGCCAAGCAGGGGGCGGCCGTGCAAATTAAGAACGTAACCCCACTACGCCCCCAATTTTGCACTGATCTCCCGCAAAGCGGAGCAAACACCGGATACAAGCAGTGAGAAAACACGCTTGAAGTTTATAAAATTACAAACTTCAGCAATTAGCGGCGAAATCAGCCTGATGGCTCAACGGAAGAAAGGAATGGATTCGAAATATATGGGTGGTTCCAATAAAAACGAAGAGAAAACGTTTATTGTTACAGTAAAGAGCAGAAAAAATCAGACGTGGCAGGGAACGGTAAACTGGGTAGAAGAAAAAAGAATACAGCCATTCCGTAGTGCATTAGAGTTAATCCGTTTGATGGATTCTGCCATAGGCGAAGAGGAGGAAGAGTAATGGTTAAGAAAAAAATAGCGCTGTTGGTTACGACAGCTGCACTTGTTGGTCTCGTGACTGTGGGAGCTACGTTAGCTTGGTTTACCGATAAAGATACGGTAAATAATAAACTGGCAGTTGGTTTTGTCAGCGTAGAGATCAAAGAACCTAATTATATAGAAGAAAATTATCAGTCATTGTTACCTGGTGATCCTATTAGAAAGGACCCCACAATTAATTTAGCTGCAGACAGTCAGGATTCTTATATTCGTATAGCAGCTCCTAAGGTAACGGTAAATGATGTGGATTACCCGCTGTTTAAAACAGATGGAACTTCTGACTTTGGAGCAGTTTTAAGTGAGAACTGGACACTGAAAGGTGACTACATCTATTATAAAGAGATTGTAACCGGAAATGATAAGATTCCGCTGTTAAAAGAGCAGGAAATCGCCGGAAATATCTATACGATGCAGATCCCTACCTCATGGACGAATGCATTTAATTCTGCAAAAATAGAAATTATCTTTAATGTGGAAGCAATTCAGGCTAGAAATGTAACACCGGATTTTGGGAAAGATGCTCCATGGCCAGTTAGCAGCCCAAGTGAAATTATAGAATATCAGGCCAAGTAAAATCATATAATGTATTAATAATTGTTAAGGACGGAAGATTGTTTAATCTTCCGTCCTTAATTGCAGAATAAGGGTGAGAATACGTTATGGCAACTGATCAAAAAATAGAAAATCTTCTGAACCTGGCGCTGGATGCTACTCCGGAAGAGCGGGAAAAATCCCTGACTTTAGATGTGGGGTATGATCCTATAGATCAGAAGTGGGAAATTATTGTAAAGTACTCAGGAGACATATCAAGGCTTGAGAGCGAAGACATTCAGGTTGTGGAATTAATCAATGAATATGCAATTATCACATTACCGGAGTCAAAAATTGATTTTCTGGCTGCACAGCCGGAGGTTGAATTTATTGAAAAACCAAAGCGGTTATTCTTTTCTGTGAATCAGGGAAGGGCTGCGTCCTGCATGAATGTGCTGCAGACTCCAGCTTTTAATTTAAATGGCGAGGGCATTATTGTTGCAGTCATTGACTCTGGGGTGGATTATACACATCCTGATTTTCGAAATCCCAATGGAAGTACCCGCATCTTAAATATCTGGGATCAGACGCTGCCGGGGAATCCTCCGGAAGGATTCAGAATTGGAACAGAATTTAATCAGGCGCAGATTAACGCCGCATTAAATCCTGAGACAGAAGGGGAAGTCCAGTCAACCCAGGCAGTGCCATCCAGAGACTTAAGCGGTCATGGTACCCAGGTACTTGGCATAGCCGCAGGGAATGGAAGGGCATCTAACGGAAGATACAGAGGGGTTGCCTATGAAAGTGACATTATAGTCGTAAAGCTGGGGCTGGCACGCCCGAATTCATTTCCCAGAACGACGGAGCTGATGCAGGCGCTGGACTATGTAATCAGGAAGGCAATTGAATATCAGAAGCCCGTTGCCATTAATCTGAGCTTTGGAACTGTGTATGGATCACATGATGGAAGCGGTCTTCTGGAAACATATATCGATGATATTTCAAATCTGTGGAAATCTACAATATCAGTGGGTACGGGAAATGAGGGGAGTACAGGTGGCCATACTTCCGGAATACTGCGCAATAATGAGCCTGTGGAAATACAATTTGGGATTGTTAATAATGAACTGAGTATAAATCTGCAGATCTGGAAGTCTTATGTGGATGAATTTGATATCAGCATTGTGCATCCATCCGGTCAGGTAATAGGGCCATTGCAGGAAGTCCTGGGGCCTCAGCGTTATGTCGCGGGTATGACCCAGCTGCTCATCTATTATGGAGAGCCCAGTCCAAGCAGTGTGTCACAGGAGATCTATATTGATTTTATCCCGCGGGATACTTATATTGACAGTGGTATCTGGAGGCTGATCTTTACACCTAAACGAATCGTAGAAGGCAGATATGATGTCTGGCTTCCGGCATCGGCAGCGGTGGGGATTGGTACCAGGTTTTATCAGCCGACAGTGGAAACAACGCTTACAATCCCTTCTACGGCAAGAAAAGTCATTGCGGTAGGCGCTTATGATTCCAGGCTTTTAACATATGCACCTTTTTCAGGAAGAGGTTATAACAGAGATAACAGCCAGATTAAACCGGATTTGTCAGCTCCCGGAGTAGACATTACAACAGCAACACCAGGAGGGGGATATGCCACCGTCTCCGGAACTTCTTTTGCAACGCCGTTTGTGACAGGGGCAGCGGCAATGTTAATGCAGTGGGGGATGGTTATGGGAAATGATCCTTATTTATATGGAGAGAAAGTAAAAGCTTATCTGATCCGCGGCGCGAGGCCTTTAAATGTAGAGCGGGTCTACCCAAATCCCACCCTGGGATATGGAACCTTATGTGTGAAAGACAGCTTGCCTGGATAAAAATACATTTTATATGAATTTTAACTTGACAAGATTTATAAAAAGAAATGCAATATACAAAAGATATAAAATAGTATAACCTAAAGTAGAAAGTGAGAGTGAAGTTTAAGGTGCACTTGTGTAATCGAGGGCTTTTTTTGTGGAATATTGCTTATTTGCATAGAAGATATTGCTAAAATTTAGTATATAATTTATTCTGTGGGTAACAGGATAAGGTTTCTGTAATAATAAGTAACAGGAGGAAAAGTTATGAGGAACAAGAGGCATCTGGCGGCGAGAGTAATCAGCTTTACATTATCTCTATGTCTGGTATGCTCCAGTGCGGAAGGTTTATTTTCAGCAGGGGTTGTGCATGCGGCAGAACTGCAGGAGAATGGGTCCGAAGCAATGGAGATACTCACTGAGACAGAGGGTGTAAAGGAAACAGAGGTGCAGAGTGAGACAACGGATATAGAGGAGCCTGAATCAACAAGCGATACAGAAGGTATCACAACGGAAGGGGCTGCAACCGAGGCAGCAGAGACAGAGAGTGAATTGCAGGAGAAGAATGCTGCAAATGCGGCAGAAGGGGTTAGTGCAGACGAAGAATTTGCCAGCCTTTTAAATACCATCCGTTCAGAAATACCAAAAGGGCAGGAAATTGTATTTTATGAAAACAATTACCAGTCAAATGAACCGGAACCATTTACCTATAAGTTTGGTACTGGTACGGCAACGGTAGATAATGGGTTAACCATGAAAATTAATTCTCTGACCGATAGCAAATTTGTTGCGACCTGGGATAAGTCTCCATATATGTCTTCAGGTATCATTACGACAACTTTTAAATATCAATCTGAAGGGGAAAGAATAGGATTTTTGTTTAAGACAAATGAGGATTCTAATGGAGTTTCCGTTAGATACGATGTCCAGGGAAATTGGGTTCTTCAGGTAGTGGACGGCGCTTACAAAACATTTAAAGGGCCAGTACTGGATCAGGGGACAGAATATAAACTTCGTATCGGATTTCATGGCGAACGTGTTGTGATTGCGGTTGATGATGAGATCATTTATGATGAAACAGTTCCTGATATAATGACGGAATCATTGGTTCAGCAAAGAGGACAGGCTGGATTGTTCAAGTGGTATAGTGCAGCAGCCACAATTTCTATTAAAGACTTCAAGGTAGAAGGTGTAGGAACAAAGGACAAGCCATCCAACGTTGTGGAATATGTCCAGGATTATGAAGATCCGGCATATACCCCAAAGTGGAGTAACAATGCTGCAGCGATTGAAACAACAGATACCGGAAACAGGGTATTGAAAATAGCATCCGGTAAAGGAAGAGTGGTAGATCTGGATTCACCGGATATCAAAGAGGGAACCTTATCGCTTCGTTACAAGGCGGTTGCACCTGCCAATAGCACACCGAAGCAGTTTGGATTTCGCTTTGGAGCGAAGGATGGCAAGTTCCGTGAGTTAAACTGGGATGGGGGACAATGGGTTGTAGAAAATCAGTCTGGTTATCCTTCCATTGATATGCAAAAACCAGTGAACGGAACCTGGAATGATTTAATCATTAATTTCCGGGAAGGATCGATCACCGTTTATTTAAACAAAGAACCGGTGGGAACCTTTAATCTGGATGTATTAAAAAATGGTGTGGCAGGTCAGTTTGGTATCCGTACCTGGGGAAGTACTGCCGTATTAATTGATGATGTTATCTACACCAATAAAATAATTGAGCCGGAAGCTATCTTGAAATATGAAAATGATTTCCAGGATGGCATCACAGGAAACTGGAGCCAGGGATCACCAGCAATTGTAAAGGAAGGATCCAATAAGGTTCTGAGCCTGACAAATGTCAGCGGCATGGCTGAGCTAACAGATGCCGTAGAATTATCACAGGGAACTTATGCGGCAAAAGTCAAGACGGAAAATGCAGACTTTGGACTTAAGATCGGTACTGGAATGGTACAGTACAATGAGAATAAGTGGGAGTTTGTCTTAGGGGATCAGAAATATCCATTGGAAGGGGAAGCAGAATCTCCAAAGTTAAATTCCTGGAATGATCTTGCAGTTTCCTTTACCGGAGACAAAGTAACACTTAGCATCAATGGAAAAAAATCTGCTGCTGAAATACCGGCAGGAGTTTCTATTGGAACGGGTTATCCCGGAATAACAGGAACCGGTAAGATTTATGTGGACGATCTGCTTTATACAGAAAAATTTGAGGACATCTCAACAGCTCCACTGGATAAAGTTTATTATGAAGAGTATTATGATACAATTGCAGCGGTAAATTGGGATGGCCTGGAGTCAGCTCAGATTAAAGACGGTTATCTGCAAGGTGCGGCAGCAGGGAATGCAGCAGCTGTCAATAAAGATATCAGTATGCCGGAACATGGTGTATTCCAGTTAAAAATGCAGGCAGACCAGCTAAAGAGCGGTATTCAGATCGGAAATGTAAAAGTTTACAATACTTCCGCAACAGAATGGACCTTAGTGGATGGATCTGGTACAAAGAAACTTGGTGAAAGTAAAGCGATTAAAGCAAATGAAGATTACATTATCCGCGTTGAAATCGTAAAAGGAAAGCTGACTTTAAAGGTAAATAACCAGACCGTAGGTACAGAGGAAGAAGTTTCTTATGATAAGACACAGGGCGGATTCGGTATCTACAATCCAAATGCAGAGAAAATGAATGTAAAAATCGATGCAATGGGAGCAGAGGAATTAAGCGTATATGAAGAAACCTTTGGGGACTTATATAATCCTAACTGGGAATCCAGCAAACCTCTTGATAACAGTAATAATGCAATACATAATACAGAAGCAGGCACGCTGACCATAAAAGTACCAGGCGTAACCAGATTCTTAAATAAGGATTCGATTCCAATGAAGGATGTGCATGCCACATTTGATTTCACACCAAGCGTTGGGGATGATATGCAGGGCGGACGTTATGGTTTCGTTTTCCGCGACACCGACTTTACCGGAGGATTGTCCGTTGAAGTTGATATCAATGGAAACTGGCGTGTAAATGTAAATGACAGCACCAAAGGATTTGGCAAGACCTTTTCTTTAAAAGCTGGCGAGACCTATAAGGTTGCAATTGACCTGATCGGAAATACCGTACAGCTGAAATTTACAGACAAAGACAATGTTGTAACAGATATGGGGTCCGTTACGATGGAATCCATGAGTGATACACCAGGACTTTTTGGTATTAAATCCTGGTATGGAAGCAAAGAGCTGACATTTGATAACTTTGAAATGATTGAGGAAGCTTCCCTTCCGTTATTCTCTGCAAATGAGAAAACAGTTGAGATTCAAAAAGACGGACTGACAGCTGTGATTGATCAGTCATTCCCGCGTATCCTTTCCTATAAGCTGAATGAGAAGACTATGAGAGGACAGGAAGATCAGCTGGGAACCGTAGTGCTGAATGGTGAAAAATTATCACCGGCTGTAACCGGAACGAAGAAAGATGACAGTACCTACGAATACGTAATGGATTTTGCAGATAAAGGTGTCACAATAAAAGCAACCCTTACTGTAGCAGAAAATCATGTGGTAGAATTTAAAATCACAGATATTGCTGAAACCGGAAGCGTTAAAGTAAAGACATTTTCACTGGGAGACAATTCCTGGGCTTATGCAGATGATAAGATGGAAGGCCCATCTTATGCCTGGACAAAATCAAATGGCCAATGGCATGGGGTATCCGAAGAACTGGCAGATGATATGTCTCAGATGGAAAAGAGCGGTGCGGAAGGTACCACGATGGCAATGATCAGTGGAAATGGTCTGGCTGCTTCCATTGAAAACAATGTTATGTCTGGCGGAAATAAAGTAGTAATGGAAAAATCCGTAAAATCCCTGGTGAAAAAGGCACAGATCCGAAATGGTGAATGGACTTACCGTTATGGAGACAGCACCGATAAGGAAGAACTTCCCTGGGCAAAAATTGTTATCACAGAAGATGCAAATGCAGATGGAAATGTTGACTGGCAGGATGCGGCAGTTGCACATAGAAAGTACATCCTGGAAGAAGCATTTGGTGCTAAGGACATGGCGAACAATATGATGTATATTGCATTTAACTTTGCAAGCCAGGCAAATGATCCATTCCTTAATTCCTTAGAAACCGGTAAGGTATTGTATAATTATATGGATGGATTTGGGCAGATGGTACTTCATAAAGGTTATCAGGCAGAAGGCCATGATGATGATATTCCTTCCTATTCTAATGTCGGTGTAAGACAGGGTGGGGTCGAAGACTTTAAAACCCTCATCGGCGAAGGCGATAAATATAACATGAGCATAGGTGTGCATCTCAATGCCACCGAATATCACTTGGATGCAAATGAATTATATTATCCGAACTTAAGCGGTGCTACAGCAGCTGGATATCAGAGTGACAGGCTTGCAAAAGGCTGGGACTGGATTGATACTGCATACTACGTGGACCAGACAAAAGATGTTTTAACAGGACAGCTTCAGAAACGGTTCAAAGACCTTTATGATTTGACAAAGGTTGGAGATAAGGGACTTGATTTCTACTATATTGATGTATATACAGGTAATGATTATAATGCTTACAAATTAGTTGATTATATCAATGACCTTGGCGTTAAAGTAGGTACGGAGTTCTCAGGACCAATTGAGCCTGGCGTTACCTTTACACATTGGGGTACCGACCTTGGATATCCGAACAAAGGAAACAAGAGCGTTCTTTACAGAATGGTAAAAAATGATTTGGATATCTTTGTTGGAAATGCATTGTTCAAAGGACAGAAAATCCCGGTTGTAACCACCTGGGGCGATTCTAAGACCGATGTACAGCAGGGTGTGACCGTATTCTATAACGAAGTACTTCCTACAAAGTTTATGCAGCATTTTGGAGTATTAAAATCTGAAACAGACCAAATTACGTTTGAAGGAAATGTTACCTCCACAAGAAATAAAGAAACAAAGATGGTGGAATTACGTCAGGACGGAAAATTAATCTCTTCCTGGGCTGACACTGGAACCACAACAGATGAAGGAGAACGCCATGCAGGAGAGGCAACTTCCCTGATTCCATGGAGCTGGGATATCAAAACAGGCGACAAGTTAGATATTAACGGAGGCGCAAAGCTGTATCATTGGAATACAACAGGCAATCCGACTACCTGGGAACTGACAGATGAATTTAAGAATGTTCCATCCTTTGACTTATATGAGACCACACAGCAGGGAAAAGTGAAAATTGGCACAATCTCTAATGACGGTGGCACAATCACCATCGACAGCAAGAAAAACACACCATATGTATTATATCCTTCTACAAGCACTCATGTACTGGAAGCAGCAGGAAACTGGGGTGAAGGAAGTCCGGCTAAGGATTTTGCATTTAATGCAGAAAAATTTGCAGATGAAGGCGGCGTATGGGAAAAAACCGGAGATGCATCCATTGAGGTTGTACCGGGGAAAGTAAATTATGACATTTCCAAAGAAATGAGCGAAAACCGTTGGGACCGCTATGCACAGTTTAAGACAGAGGGCGGAACGCTGTCCCAGGAAATGACAGGTCTGAAGCCTGGACAGGACTACACAGTAGGTGTCTGGACAGAAACTCAGAACGGACGTAAAGCTTCTATTGAAGTGACAATTGGAGATCAGACTTATACCAACTTTGTTACCGGTAAAGACGGAGTGCACCGCTCTTCCTTTAAATATGTGGGAACCAGATGGCAGAGAATGGATGTTGAGTTTACCGTTCCGGAAGGAGTAACCACAGCACAGATTAAGCTGACCGCAGAAAAAGGCGATGGAGTAGTTAACTTTGATGACGTAAAAGTATGGCAGCATACAACAACAGAAGATGATGTAAACAATTCAGATTATGTGCTCTATGAAGACTTTGAAAATACCTATGAAGGATGGGGACCGTTAGAATATGGCGGTGGATCCAGAAAAATCCATATCGCATCTGACCGAAGCAATGAAAATGATAATAATGAAATTGTAAAGCCGGGCGAAGATAAAGTAGGACCTGTAATGACCTGGGTTTTAGATGGAGAAAATTCCTTGAAACTCAACGAAAATGAAGTGGGCAGATATGTAGTTACAAATGAAAGCGGCTTAAAACTCCAGCCGAACACTTCTTATGATTTAACCTTTGATTATACATTAGAGGATGGCTGTGATTATGTAGTCTATGTAAAACCGGTAAGCCAGGGAGCAGAAGGAAAACTGGGATTCAAAGACCATGATAATGCCACTGAGGTGAAATTGAGCCATACCCCAACTACCGGAGATAAGAAAACAAAATCAACATTTAAAGGTACGTTCACTACGGGAGCTGCTGAGGATTATCAGATTTACTTCTATGAAAAGGCAATTTTAAAACCAACAGATTCCAATCCGACATCTGCATATGCGTTGATATTAGATAATGTAGGCGTCAAATACAATTATGAAGAAATGAAAAACAAGTTACAGCAATTGTATGATGCAAATAAGGATTTAAAGGAAGGAGATTATACTGCACAGTCCTGGAAAGTATTCAAAGAAGCACTGGATGCAGCCCAAGAAGCATTAGGCAGCCAGGAGTCAACGGCTGCAGCGCTGAAAGAAGCTTATGATGCTTTAGATAAAGCAGTTTCAGGGCTGAAAGCTCATGGTGTCCTGGAGGATCTGATTAAGCAGGCGGAAGCCGTTAAGCAGGGTGAGTATTCGGCAAACAGCTATGCAAGGCTGGCTTCCGCGTTAGAAAATGCCAGGAATGTAGACCGTAATAATCAGGAAGCAGTCATAGAAGCAGAAAAGAATTTAAAAAATGCAATGGATGGACTTGTAAGAACTGTTGAAGCACTGGAAGCCTTGGAAGAAGCGAAAAAGATCGTGCAGGACGATTTTACAACAGACTCTTTTACAGCTTTACAAAATGCAATTACAGAAGTTGAAAACTTAATTAAGAACAGCTTAGAATTAACCCAGCTACAGTTGAATGCTTCTGTTGAAAGGTTGGCTTCTGCTCAGAAAGCGCTGGTAAAAAAAGTACAAAATCCTGTTATTGAGAAATTGAAAACCATATATGATACATATAATGGGCAAGACAGTGTATATACTTCTAATAGTTTTTCTGCAATGAAACAGGTATTGACAAGTATAGAAGCTGCAATGGCAGATTTATCGAATGTATCTGAAGCTGAAGGTAATGAATTACTTAAGCAGGCAAAGCAGGCAGAAAACCAGTTAGTAAAGCGGGCAGAAAAGACAAAATTAAGAGAAGCATATGAGAGCGCTAAGGATTTGCCACTTAACCAGTATACCGATATATCTATAAAAAACTTAAAAGATTTATTCCCACAGATTGATGCGGTTCTGGAGGATGTGGATATAGATCAAAAGTCAGTAGATGAAATCTATGAGAAGCTTGAAGATGCAATCAACGGACTTGTTAAAATCGTAGAAGCCCAGAAAGCATTGACAGAAGCTAAGAAAGTGGTACAGGGTAATTACACAAAAGACTCCTTTACAACTTTACAAAATGCAATCAAGGAAGTAGAGAACTTAATTGCCAACAGTACAGACCTGACACAGGCAAAACTGGACGCAGCCGTTGGCAGAATGACAGCTGCACAGAATTCACTTGTGAAAGTAGTACAAAAGAATGTAATCGATAGTCTGAGAACCATCTACAATACTTATAACGGAAAAGATGCTGCTTATACTTCTAACAGTTTTGCCGCTATGAAGCAGGTACTGGCTAGAATTGAAACGGTATTGGCAGATACCTCAAATGTATCTGAAAAAGAAGGTTCAGACTTACTGGTACAGGTAAAAGCTGCAGAAAGCCAGCTGGTAAAACGTGCAGATAAGACGAATTTAAACAGTGCTTATCAAAGTGCGAAGGCAATTTCATTCAGTAAGTACACAGACAAAACAGTAAAAGCAGTAAAAGATCTGTTCTCACAGATTGATGCGGTAATGGCAAATGCGAATGCAGACCAGAAAACAGTAGACGCACTTTATAACAAACTGAATCAGGCAGTAAAAGGTTTAGTGAAAAAGACCATTACTTCAGTCAAATTAAATGTGAAGAAAAAGACGCTTGGAGAAAAAGAGAAATTTAAGTTAACTGTGAAGCTGAAACCATCCGGTGTCAGCGCAGGAACCCTTAAATGGAGCAGCAGCGATAAAAAGATTGTAACAGTAGACAAAAAAGGCAGAATTACGGCTAAGAAACCTGGTACGGCTAAAATTACAGTAAAAACAGCAAACAAAAAAAGCGCATACTGTACAATTACCGTAAGGAAAAAGCCTAAAAGTGTTACACTAACAGCGAAATCTGATAGATTAAAAGTAAACAAGACCATGCAACTGAAGACGAAGCTTTCAAAAGGAAGTGCAGGTAAAGTAACCTATTCTTCCAACAAACCTAAAATTGCAACCGTAAGTGCCAGCGGAAAAGTAAAGGCACTGAAAAAAGGTACCGTTACGATTACAGTCAAAACTTATAATAATAAAAAAGATCATGTCAAGATTAAGATTGTAAAGTAATATAGGAATGAAGGGAAAGCTTTGGAATAATTAGAATTTAAGGCAAGGAGGCAGCGCTCTCTGGTTAAGAATAACCGGAGAGCGTTTGCCTCCTTTTATTATGATTTTCTTTTTCAGATTCTCTACCATTTCTATTTGCAATAATCCAATTTTTATAGTATCCTAAAAGAATAAATCACTCAAGATAAAGAATATAATATAAAATAAATAATTAAATCACATATTAAATGAAAATCTGCACTTTCCCCTATTTTTTTGAATTTGTAATTCAATGACTTCCCCAATCTAATCGTCTATGATGAAATAGAAAACTATTATACGCATATATGAGGAGGTAAACGATGGGGATTCATATTTCACTGGACGTAGTTCCGGAAAAGATTGCAAAAGAGGAATGGGAAAAAGTATATAAAGAAAGTTTGGTTCTGATTCGGAATTATCCGTTTTTAAACCGTGTAACTGCCAAGAAATACGGTCAGGTATTTTCGTTTTATGTGAAAACCAGAGAGATCACTAATCAATATGGACATTCAGGATGGTTTACCAGTGGTGACCTGGTAAGTAAAAAGCGGGGCGAGTCCTTTCATTTTCCCAAGACGCTGAAGTATTATGGGGAAGGTTTCCGGGATCAGATGGATCAGGATGTGTTCTGGTCAATCTTATCCGCAAAGGGATGCATTGAGGAGGATGACAATCGAATTCCGGATATTAAAAAACTTTGGGGTGGCAAAACACAGGGGGAGCCGTATCACCTCTATTTATTGGCGGTGGGCTGTCTGGTAGAAGCGAGGCTTCCTGGGGCGGCTGTTGTATACGGAGATATATCACTGGGCCAGTGTAAGCGTGCCATCCGCTGGGCGAATCAGTATCTGGAGATACCGATTGAATTAACAGACAGAGCCTGTATGATTCAGCTTTATAAACGGGTTCTGAAAATGAATCTGGATGATGGGGAGCGGCTGGAAGCATTCCTTTCCCTTACCATGGAGAAGAAAGATGAAAAGATGGGAGACTTTATTCGGGAATATTTTGACGGGGATACAATTAAAGCATATTTTCAGAAGGCTTTTGGCGGGTTTACTCCGGATCAGGTGGGGTTTATCCATGAAATGAAAATATATTTTGCATTGGGATTCGATCTGGAGATGTTCTGTACGCTGGTTAAAGAAAAACATAAATGGAAAAAAGTACTTACGGCTGAAAGCATAATCCGACGTGTTGTAAAGTCAAAGTTATATATGAAGGATAAAAATACCTATGACTATACGGAACATATACAGGACAGGCCTGACAGCGAAGAAATTGAGACCATTAAAGACCAGATGTCAAAAGTGTTTGCCCTAATGTCCGGTGCGGTCAATGAAAACGTCAGCGCATATCTCTCTTACGACGATATGATGGACGTTTTGGAAAAGAACTTTAAAGATGAATGTGATGTGCAGAAGATTGTAGATCAGTTTCGAAAGGAAAATGAAGAAGAACATGAAAGTTTTCAGAGTTTGTTTTACGATAATGATGAGATTATGCTTAAGATGGGAAAAATGCTGGAAGACGAGGAGAAGGAAAAAGAGGTATACAATATTGCGGACCTTGATGATCTTATGCAGTATGAAGAAGGAGATACCGTGGAACCCCAGTTGGAGAAGTGCATAACAAAGCTGATTCAATTTATGAAAAAGGTCAGCGAGGAAGAATATGACAAAAGGTTTTTGCCCTTGAATGTAAGGGAGCGGTGCAGGATGCTGATATCCAATAATGACCAGTTCTTGTTAAGTAAAAGATCCTGGAACCAGATATTCAACCATATACTGGATGATCAGTATATGATGAAATACTATCCGTTTTTCAGAGTGAAAGCGGATAATGATGAGAGTTATCAGATTTATTATGCTTTGATATCCAATGAGGAACTGCTGGATCATTATTATGAATAAGTTTGCAGCATACAATAAGGCTATGTCTCAGCATATAATAAAGAAAGGGGATAAAGTGGTAATATATCCAGTTATAGACATGCCGAAGACAGGGGAGAATATCAAATGTTTATGCGAAGGAAAAAATATAACGGTAAAGGAATTACAGGAATATATGGGATTTGCCTGTCCGCAGACCATATACCGATGGTTTTGTGGATTGGCACTGCCCAATGTGGATAATCTGTTAGCTCTGAGCATACTTCTGGGGATAACGATGAATGAAATACTAGTGGAACGAAATTATGAGGAAGTAGAGCAAAGTATAAAGAACAGGGATGATCTTACCGACATCTTATACAGAAGGGTAATTAAATATATGTTCAGCCTGTGCCGGGACTGTGGTGATGCAGGGCAATAAAGGTGTGAAGAAGTGTATTTCCCTATGGAATTATCAGAAATCCTATGCTAAAATTATGTTACAGATTAGCATTACTTTAGGTTTTGTTATGGGGTTACTATAAAGTAAATTGGAGGAAAGTATGGGTAAAAGTGAAAAGGTAAAGCAGTTATGTGCAGATAATGGGATCAGGATGATTGATTTTAAAATGACAGATCTGGATGGCAGATGGCGTCATATTACGATTCCGGCTGAAAGATTTGACGAAAATATATTTCAATACGGTATTGGATTTGACGGGTCTAATTATGGATATGCGCCCATTGAAAAAAGTGATATGGTTTTTATTCCTGATCCCGCAACTGCGGTCGTAGATCCTTTTGTTACGATTCCTACATTATCAATGACAGGTGATGTATGTATTATCGGCAAAGAGGAAAATACTCCGTTTGATCAATACCCCCGCAATGTCAGCCTTCGCGCTGTTGAGTATATGAAGCAGACAGGAATAGCGGATAAGATGATCATTGGTCCCGAATTTGAATTCCATATTTTTGATGATGTGAGGTTTGCAGTAGCGCCGGAAGAATCTTTTTATGCAGTGGATACCAGACAGGCACAGTGGAACACTGGAATTGATGATGGATTTAACAATGGTTATCAGGTGCCGAAAAAGGGCGGTTACCATATTGCGGCTCCAAGTGATATTAATTATAACCTGCGAAGTAAAATGTGCATGATTCTGCAAGACTGGGGAGTTAAAGTGAAGTACCACCATCATGAGGTTGGCGGTTCCGGTCAGATGGAAATAGAAGTGGAACTGGGAGAGATGGTGGATATGGCTGATAAAACCATGATTACAAAATATGTGGTTAAGAATGCAGCAGTTGCAGAAGGAAAGACCGTAACTTTTATGCCGAAACCCGTATACCAGGAAGCCGGGAATGGAATGCATGTACATATGCTTCTGCAAAAAGATGGCGTACCTGTATTCTATGATGAAGAAGGCTATTCCGGTCTCAGCAAAACGGCACATTATTTTATAGGCGGTTTGTTAAAACATGCAGCATCACTTTGTGCCTGGACAAATCCATCTACCAACTCCTTTAAACGCCTGGTACCCGGATATGAAGCGCCCGTTACGATTGGTTATGCCACTTCTAACAGAAGTGCAGTGGTTCGGATTCCGGCATATGCAAAGTCACCGGAGACAAAGCGTTTTGAACTTCGCTGCCCGGATGCCACAGCGAATCCGTATTATGCATATGCTGCTATATTGATGGCAGGATTGGATGGTGTACAGAATCGGATAGATCCAACAGAAAATGGCTGGGGGCCTTATGATTTTAATCTCTACGATCTGGATCGGGAACAGCAGGCCAAAATTCAGTCATTGCCTAAGAACCTGGATGAAGCACTGGAAGCACTGGAAAAGGATCATGAATACCTGACCAAATCAGGAGTATTTCCGGAGCGTTTGATTGAGATCTGGATACAACGAAAAAGGGCTGAGAGCAAAGACATCAGTCAAATTCCCCATCCGGCTGAATTCCAGAGATACTTTGACTTATAAAATGAAAAGAAGAAGCTAAGGGTGCGATCCTTATCTTCTTCTTTTGTCTTTCAGCTGTTATTGTACAAAATCTCATTAAGTCTGTGGCAGAGTTACAATAAAGGTTGCTCCGCCTCCTGGTGTATCTTCTACCGCTATTTTCCCTCTGTGTAATTTTACAATTTCCTTTGCGATACAAAGTCCCAATCCAAAATGGGCTTTATCTTTATGGGCTTTATCAACCCGGTAGAACCGGTCGAATATAGACTTTTTGGATTCATCCGGAACACCTGGTCCATTATCGGCAACATAGAGCTGAATGCGGGAGGACTCGGTCTTAAGTCCAAGCTTGATCTTTCCGCCCTTAGGAGTATAACTCATGGCATTGTCAATAAGTATGGATAGTACCTGGGCAACCCGTTCCCCGTCGCATGGATATGTGGGTGGGATATCTTCAGGAAGATCCACATCCAGAGTCAGACCTTTGTCTCTGGCAATACATTCGTATTTTTCATAGGTCTGCAAGAGCAGCGTATCCAGTTCAATATCAGAGGGATGGATGCTCCAGGTTCTGTTATCAGCATTTGCCAGTGTCAGCATATCATCAATCAGGCGGGACATTCGTTGTCCTTCCGACTGAATGGAATCTGCAAATTGTTCTGACTGTTTTTTATCTGCAACCTTCATGGCAGATAAACTGGTTAAGATTACGGTCAATGGGGAACGGAGTTCATGGGAAGCAGCGGCAATAAACTGTACCTGGCGTTCCCGGCTCTCCTTAATCGGCTGGATCATCCGTTTGGTAAAATGCCAGGAGAAAATGGTAAGGAGTACGATGGCAACCAAGTCCAGCAGGCCAAAGAGCGCCCGTTGAACCATAATATCATGTTCCAGGTTATCCAGTGGATATAAGACGGTAATATTCAAATAACCATTATCTTTTGGAATCAGAGCTACAGAAGCATAGTATTTCTGCCCGTTACTGCCTTTCATCTTAAATTCTACATGGCGTGAGAGAATATTTGCAGGGCTGATTCCGGCATCATTGAAATCATAGTCAGACCTGGCTTTTTCTGCTGCCTCGTCAAAGATAACGGATATCTCCTCATCGTTATTCAGCTGCTGAGAAAAGAGGGGAGTGTCATTATCCAGAATATTTAGTTTAATATGATAATTTGCTTCCATCTGAAGGATCCATTGATGGGAGATAGTAGACTGGCTTTCAAAATGAGCCAGCATGGTATTCAGATTATCCTGAAAAGAAGTATAACTCCGATCATTCATTCCGCTTTCTACTATATAGAGACAAAGTGTGGTCATCGTTACCAGAATTAAACCTGTTATCAGAGTGCAGAAAAATGTCAGCTGCAGGTGTAATTTTTTAAACATGTGTTTCCTCCAGGCAATAACCTACGCCACGGACTGTTTTCAGCTTCAGGCTGCTTCCAACTCCCTTTAGTCGCCTTCTTAAAAAATGTATGTAGTTATCAAGGTTTCCCTCCTCTACATCTGCATCCGGTCCCCAGACCTTAATCAATATGGTAAGCCTTGGGAGGGTCTGTCCGGGATTGCGGAGAAATAATTCCAGCAGATCCCCTTCTCGTTTGGAGAGGGAACAGGAAGATCCGGTCTTTACTAATTTTTTCAATGCGGCATCGTATGAGATATCTCCATAATTAAGCAAATCACTGCTTTCCCATTTTTGAGGACGCCGTACAATGCAGCGGATTCTCGCCATAAGTTCACCAAAGGCGAATGGTTTTACAATATAATCATCAGCTCCGCAATCTAATCCTTCAATTTTATCATCCAATTCACCAAGGGCTGTTACCAGGATTACCGGCGTGGATATGTGTTCACTGCGCATTAAACGCAATACCTCCAAACCGTCCATCAGCGGCATCATGCGGTCCAGAAGGATAATATCATGGGCCTTATCACGAATAAGATGTAACCCGTCTTCACCGTTATGGCAGAGATCAACGCTGATATTCTCCCGCTCAAGCTGAATCTTTAGTGATTCACATAATTTCACATCATCTTCTACAATTAAAATTCTCATGATAGCTCCTTTACTGCTTTAATCATTTTATTCTTTTTTTATTATAGCATAAAAAATCCCATGGACAGACAATAAATTGTGAAGTAATTGTGAAAGATATAATTTTCTAATAAATATATAAATTTTAGAGATAACTTAGAGAAAGGGATGCTATGATGAACAGGAAATAAAGAAAAAGAGGAATAGATTAAGAGAGTAGCAGATAATAAGAGCAGCAGATTATAAGAGTAAGAGATTATAAGAGTAGCAGATTATAAGAGTAGCAGATTAAAAAAGTAACAGATTATAAGTGTAACAGATTAAAAGAGTAAGAAATCCGAAAAGTAACAAATTAACAGGAGAACTGCGTGAAAGAAAATTTTAAAATGGAAGGAAGCCACACTGTAATTCTTTCACCCTGTACATTTTGTGGCAGTATTGCAGGTAGTCCTGCAATATGCAATGGGTATCAATATGAAATCAATCATAAAAAAGGTGCTGGGGCTATCCCTGGCTGCCGTTATATCTATAAGCACACTCGCTGGGTGCGCAATCGGTAAGAGTGAAAATTCCATAGAGGGCGCCAAAGGTACAAATACGTCTGCAATGGGCAGGTATCTGGAAGAAGAACGAAAGCTTCCCCAGGGAATGAGTAAAATTATTAATATGAATACATTGGCAGACGGCCGGGTTAGAATGCTGGCCTCAGACAATCAAAATCATTCCTCGGGTTGGGATTCAGAGGATGGTGGAAGCACATGGACAAAAGTGAGCAGCCTGCCGGAAGAAACAGAAAAGAATCAGGCACAGATTATTGCTTCAGCAGTTTCTCCTGAGGGAGAAATGGTGATTGCTGTTATGGGCAGGACAGCAGATACGAAGGAATCCTCCGTTGATTACTGGATTATGGATAAGGACGGGAAAGCTAATGAATTAGCATTAAAACTACCCCAGATAAGCAGACAAAATCCGGAAGAAGAGGAAACATCCTCAGATGGGTCCATATCATTTGAAAACGCAGTTTCTAAATTTTCCTATACGGAAGATGGAAGCCTGATCGGATTGGACTTTGAAAATAATATACATGTCATAGATCCCAAGACCGGCGAAATAAAACGAAGTTTCAATGGAGTCGAAAAAGACGGCTATGTTCTATCATTTGAAGTGGCAGGGAATACTCTGATCATGGTAACCAATACGGAAGTACAGTTATATAATCTTGCTACCGGTGAACAAATGGAAAAAGATGCGGCTCTGGATGACCAATTGTTAAAGGGGAAGGATGATACAGATTTAGTGCAGCTGATAAGCGGTGCTGGGGATGCATTTAAATTTACAAAAGGAAAAGATGATAAATCGGTATTCTTTAGTTCCAACGGTGGTTTATTCAGCCATACAATCGGTGGGAATCTGGTAGAACAGGTAATTAATGGTGCTATAACCTCCATGGGAAATCCTGAATTTTCGTTTATTTCTCTGGCTGTGCTGAAAGACGGATCATTTTTAGTTGCCGGGGCGGAGGGATATGATACCTATAAACTCTTTCAATATACTTACTCCAGAGACACACCTTCCACACCCAGCAAGGAGGTAAAAGTATACAGTCTAAAGGACAATGGGGAAATGCGTCAGGCAATTGCATTATTCCAGAAAAAGAATCCAGATATCTTCGTTAGTATGGAAATAGGGACGTCAGATCATGATGCGGTTACGGTTTCAGATGCACTCCGTACTTTAAATACAAACATAATGGCAGGAAAGGGACCGGATGTCTTAGTATTGGATGGAATGCCGGTGAAATCCTATCTGAAAAAAGGACTGCTGACGGACCTCACAGAAATCATAAATAAAGCAGAAAATACCGGGGGATTCATTGAAAGCATTAAAAAGACTTATGCAAACGGGGAAAAGGTCCAGGCAATTCCAACCAGATTTAAGATACCTCTTATTCAGGGAAGCAAAGAGGACATCGGGAATATCAATGATTTATCTTCATTGGCAGAGCAGATTGAAAAACTGAAAAAAGAAAATCCGGATAAAGGAATACTGGGTAATTTGGAAGCGGGGGATCTGGTTGAAAAGCTGTATGCGAGCAATTCTGCTGCATGGTTAAATGAAGACGGAACCTTAAATGAAAATGCATTAAAAGAATACTATACAAAGTTAAAGCAAGTTTATGAGAGCGATAATCATACAGATACAGAGGAAGCAATGGTTTTGGGTGAATACGGGAAGTCTTCATTTTACAATATAAATGGAGGTATAGGAAAGCTTGTGGGAGAAGAAAACTTTCTGAATATTGGACTTTTATCCGATTTTAATCAGTATGTTCAGGTGGTTTCAGCTAATCAGGCAATAGGAAACGGAGCTGTGAAACTCTTAAACGGACAGACGTCCAATGCTTTTGTACCAATGGCGACGATTGGTATCAGCAGTAAAAGTGCAGATACGGACACAGCAGGTATATTTGTGGAGTTCTTACTTTCCATAGATGCTCAGCGTATAAATCAGGGTGGAGGATTACCCGTGAATAAAGCAGCATTTGATGAGGGAATTCAAACCGCAGGCGAAAGTTTGGGAGAAGCGGTACCATACCTGGATGCCGACGGTGAAAACAAAGAGTTCAAGGTGAAGCAGCTGTCGGAATCTGACATTGGGGAGCTGAATGATATGGTTGAGTCATTGACCACACCCGCACTGGAGGACGAAGAAATCAAAAAAAATATTAAAGAGCAGGCAGAGCAATGTGTGCAGGGCAATATTACCAGTGAAGAGGCAGTCAAAAATGTAATAAAGAAGATAAATCTGTACTTGTCAGAATAACAGGTTAATAGTTTCATAGAAGGGAAGCATCCGCAGGGGCGTCATATGAGAATAAATATGAAGATAAAAGGCAGAAGTAAGATAAGAAAAAAAACTAAATATGAATGGGCGGGCTTGCTCTTTATCCTTCCCAGTTTTATCGGCGTTAGTATATTTGTATTAATTCCGTTTCTGGATGTCATACGAAGGTCATTTTCAGAGGCAATCAATGGTAAATGGGTAGGTTTGAATAATTATATTACAATATTTACCAATCCCGCCTTCAAGCAGGCAGCAGGTAATACCGTCAGGTTTGTAGCGATATGTATTCCGATACTGATTATACTGTCGCTGCTGATCGCAGTATTTTTACATAGGCAGAAAAAGTTTGGAAGTCTGTTAAAAAGCAGCTTTCTGATTCCAATGGCAATACCGGTAGCATCCATCGTATTGTTGTGGAGGCTGCTGTTTGACAATCATGGAATGTTAAATGGTATTATAGAAAAGTTTGGCGGATCAACCGTAGACTGGATGAATACGGGATATGCATTCTGGATACTGGTATTCAGCTACGTGTGGAAGAATCTGGGGTATGATATCGTCCTTTGGGTGGCGGGACTTTCAGGTATATCTGAGAGCGTATATGAAGCCGCTAAAGTAGATGGGGCGGGGGAATGGAAATGTTTCTGGAAAATTACATTACCAAATCTCCTTCCGTCGCTATTTACCATAGCAGTACTGTCGTTCCTGAACTCCTTTAAGGTATTCAGGGAGGCGTATCTGGTGGCGGGTGATTATCCCGATACCAGTATCTATCTGATCCAGCATCTGCTGAGTAACTGGTTCCGGAATCTGGAACTGGATAAGATGGCAGCAGCAGCTGTTGTGAATGCACTGGTTATATTTATATTAATTATGTTACTGCAAAAAGCATGGGATACAAAGGAGTAGAAAAGGATGAAGAAAAAAATTGTATTAGTTTTTTTATGCCTCTTGGCATTTGTTGCCTGCTATCCCATCATCTTTTTGTTTACCGGATCATTTATGAGTGCATCGGAACTAAAGGAAAATCTAAAGCCGGTTCTTGCCGGTACCAGCGGTTATGTGGAATGGCGCCTGATACCTATGTCGCCTACCCTGCGTTCGTATGTGGAACTGCTGATAGACTCGCCGGAGTTTTTCAAGATGTTCTGGAATTCCGTCAAACTGGTAGTGGGAATTTTACTGGGGCAGCTGCTGATCGGCGTGCCTGCGGCATGGGGATTTGCCAAATTTAAATTTCCATTCCGAAAAGTATTGTTTACACTCTATATTATGCTAATGATGATGCCGTTCCAGGTATTGATGCTTTCAAATTATCTGGTCTTAGATAAACTGCATCTGATAGATACCCACCTTGGCATCATATTGCCGGCAGTTTTTTCAACCTTTCCGGTGTTCATTATGTACCGTTTTTTTGAAAGTGTTCCCGATGCGGTAATTGAATCGGCGAAGATTGACGGCGCCGGAAATATACAGATCTTTTTCTGGTTGGGAATACCCCTGGGTTCTGCAGGCATTATATCGGCTATGGTGTTGGGTTTCTTAGAATATTGGAATCTGATAGAGCAGCCGCTTACATTTTTAAAAGATAAAACATTGTGGCCGTTATCATTGTTCCTGCCTAATATAGGGTTGGAACAGGCGGGGATTGCATTTACAACTTCAATTGTAACATTAATTCCGGCAATCCTGGTCTTCATGGGAGGACAGGATTATCTGGAACAGGGAATCGTAGCAGCGGCGGTAAAGGAGTAGGTGACATGGACAGAAAAAAAATAATTAAAATATTAGCTTCATTTTTAGTTCTGATGCTGCTGTTTACAGTGCTATCCAGAGCAGCAGACAGCGCCAGTCTGGCAAATGTTCAGACAAAATCAGCACAGAACATGACAATTGACCATACAGTAACCGGTAGCGGTAAGGTAATGCAGAACCGGGAACAGGCGGTATCCACAATCGGAGACGCAAAGGTACAGACAATTTACGTAAGTGAGGGGCAGTCTGTAGAGGCAGGTGATCTGTTGTTTGATCTGGATATAGCCAACCTGAAGGAACAGATTCTTCTTAAGAAGCAGGAAATACAAAAAATGGAACTTACAGAAGGGGATAATGAGAGTAAGTCCAATGCAGAGGAGCAGAAAAAATCAAGTACCAGGGACAGGGCGGAGCAGGATGTGAATCTGGCAGCGGGAAAAGGAAACGAAGCTGTAACCAGAGCAGCAGATGCATTGCAGAAGGCGCAGCAAAAGCTGCAGGATTACCGGAATCAGCAGGGAATTCCCACAGACGGGAACGATGCTGTATTTGCGGAGCTTAACAAGACCCTGAAAGCAAAAGAAAAAGCGCTTCAGCAGGCACAGGATGAACTTAAAGAACTGGAGAGGAAAATTGAACGGGAAGTAAATAAGGCATTAGATGCAGCGGAAAAGAAAAATCAGGAAGCCCAGGACCAGGCGGCAAAAGCTCAGGCGCAGGCATCAGCGTTTACAGAAGCGCAGACGGAACCCCCTGCAGAGACAGCCGGTGATGAAAACGAAGCATCACCCCAGACGGCAGCGCAGTCCCAAACCCAGCCGCAGACTCAGCCTCAAACTCAGCCACAGACCCAGCCGCAGACTAAGGCTCCCGAAACAGAGGATCTGTCCAAGGTTGAAAAGGAAGTACGGAACCAGTATAAGAGTGAGCTGGAGAAAGCAAATAAAAAAGTGGAAAAGGCGCAGAATGAAAAAGCTTCGGCTGAACAGGCGATACAGCAATATCAGCAGGAACAGTCTGCAAGCCAGTCTAAAGCTTCACAGGAGCAGGAGCAGCTGCTAATAGAGGATGTAAACACAAAGCAGCAGGCATATGACGATGCGGTAAATGCAAGGGACGATGGAGTACGTACAGCGAAACGGGCATTAGAAGATGCCAATGCCCCGGAAGGAACGGACAGCACGGATAAAATCAGTAAACTGGATAAAGAAAAACTTCAGATGGAGTTACAGAAGCTGGAGGCCCTGCTGGCGGCAGGAGGACAGATAAAAGCCCCCATCAAGGGAATCGTGACAAAAATAGCGGTTACAACCGGAGATAAGACTATGGATGGAACAGCCATGCTGCTTGCGGATACCACTAATGGAAGTAAATTTGTGGCACAGGTACCGGCTGACCAGGAAAAATATCTTGCGAAAAACGATCCGGTGGTAATAAAACCCGGTAATAACGGAAATCCGGTGGAAGGACTGAAGGTTGAATCGGTAAAGGCTAACGAAGAAAATAAAGAGATGCTGGATGTTACCGTAAAATTACCTGCAGACACGTTAGAGATAGGTACTGCAGCAGAGTTTGAGGTAACCAGAATGTCAAAGACCTACCGGACCTGTGTACCGATTTCTGCACTCCATGAGGATAACAATGAAAGATTCGTATATGTAATCCAGGAAACAGAATCTGTCCTTGGAAATGAATTAAAGGCTCAGAAGGTAGTGGTAAAGGTATTAGACCAGAATGAAAATTTTGCAGCTCTTTCAGACGGAACGATTACAAGTGACCAGAAAATAATTACAGGAACAGATAAGAATATTTCAGGAGGCAGTCGTGTGCGGCTGGCAGAGGAATGATGCTAAAAAAGTATTGGACGGGAATAGCAGGTGCGCTTCTTATGATACTATGCTATGGCCTGGCAGTTTTCTATAATGGTAAGATAATGAGTGATAATCCGGGGACAGCTACGGCTGTCCTGACGGATAGCCGGTTAGATGCAAAATCAGCCCTGGCAGTTCAGAAAGCAGAACAAAAGCAGGATAATCCGCTGCCGTTTACTATCTGGGGGGAAAAAGAAAATGCCAGGCTGTCAAACAAAAAATACCAGCGAAGCAGCTCTGCAACAGCTGTATTGGTCTGCAATAATCCCCAGCTTCTTTTTAATGGGACGGCAGCACTTGCACCAGATGATAAAAATGGCTGTTTAATTGATGAAAAAACTGCCTATGAACTGTTTGGCAGTACGGATGTGGCAGGAAAGCAGCTGGAGTATCTGGACCGAAAGCTGACCATAAGGGGACTCCTAAAAGGGATTGATGACGAAAGGCAGCTGGTAGTAATGCAGGCAGATGGGGAAGAACAGAATCTGGACAGTATTACCATGAAGGTTCCGGAGGGAAGTGAGACGGAAAACACCGTCAATGAATTCTTAATGAGGCATTCTCTGGATGGGAAAATCATGAATCTGGATCTTTTAAAAGGGATTACCAGAATACTGATACTGATTCTGCCGGTGTTATTTGCATTCGGAATTATGATTACCCTGCTTCGATATGCCAGAGAAGAAAAAGGACAGGGAATCTCTTCCTATATCTGGTGGGGTGCCGTGATTGTGTTGCTGGTCATGACCATATGGGGAATTTCACGTTTTATTACAATCCCAAAAGAAATGATACCTACAAAATGGTCGGATTTTGATTTCTGGACAAATTTATGGAAAAAGAAAGAAGAGGATTTTCTCTTCCTCATACAATCCGCAAAGCATCAGCCGCAGATTGATATGATTCTGTCATTCTTTCATTGTGTATTCTTCAGTATGCTGTCAATCATTTTGTACTTCATAAGTTTTCGCAAAAGACGGGAGACAGTATAATACAAATTGTATAAATATGTTACAACAGGGCTGATAATCTGCGGATTCTCGGTCCTGTTGCAGTATATATGATAATCCGAATTAATAAAAAACCACTATATTTCTAAGGTGATATCTGATATACTAAATCAAGAATATTTTTGTAATGGAGGCAATACCATGAGATATAAAAAACTACTGTTAGTGATTTTAGCCGCATGTACACTAAGTGGATGCCAGCCTAAGAGCGATCCGAACAGCCCACTTAATCTGGGGATGGCGGCAATGGAACAGCAGAAATATGAGGAAGCATTGAAAAGTTTTGAAAGTTCCATTGCAGAAGAGAAGGATGTAGTTCTGGCATACCGGGGAGAAGGTATGGCTTATATTGGACTTGGAGAATATGATAAGGCAATCACAGCATTAAATTCGGCTTTGGACAATGCAGGTGAAAAAATGGTGAAAACCATAAAAGACATCCGGCTTTATAAAGCTTCTGCCCAGTTAAAATCAGAAGATTATGATGGAACCATAGAGACCTGTACCCAGGTTTTATCCGCGGATGAAGATGGGGACGCTTACTATATGCGGGGAACCTGCTATCTGCAAAAGGAAGACGAAGCGAAAGCAAAAGCAGATTTTGACAAAGCATCTGCCATGTCACCTGAGGACTATGATCTGTTCTGGAATATCTATGAAGCGTATAAAGAAAAAAACCTCTCGGCAAAGGGAGACGAATATCTGCAGAAGGCTTTGAGCATTGGAGGAGAAAAAACAGAGGATTATTATCAGCGGGGACGCATATACTATTATCTGGAGAACTATGAAAAAGCAAAAGAAGAGCTGTTAAAGCCGGTTGAGGATAAGGACAAGGCTTCTGCGCTGCTTCTTGGAAAAGTCTACCTGAAACTGGAAGACTCCAATCTTGCAAGAAATATATACCAGCAGTATCTGCAGGACTTTGGTGAAGCGCCTGAGGCATATAACGGAATAGCCCTCTGTGATCTGGCGGACAATGCGCCGGATGCTGCGATTGCAACGATACAAAAGGGACAGGCTCTGAATGGAGAGACCGGTAAGCAGGATTTGCTCTATAATGAGATTGTGGCATATGAGCGGAAGAAGGATTTTCAGACCGCAAAGGACAAGGCGGCAGCTTATATAGCAAAATACCCAAATGATGCGGCAGGTAAGAAAGAATATGACTTCCTGTCCACACGTTAACAGGAGAAAATATGACGGATTTATATGAAATGGAAGAATTAGAAGAAAAAGTAATTCTGGTGGGTGTCAGTACATCCGACGATGATGACACCATGGAATCCCTGGATGAATTAAAGGATCTGGTTTCCACGGCAGGAGCCGTAACGGTAGGACGTATTATTCAGAACAGGGAACAGGTTCATCCGGGAACCTATATCGGCAAAGGAAAGATCCAGGAACTGCGGGAAATGGCATATGAACTATCGGCTACAGGAGTAATCTGCGATGATGAACTGTCACCGGCGCAGCTTCGGAACCTGGAGCAGGAACTGGATATGAAGGTGATGGACAGAACACTGATCATACTGGATATTTTCGCTGCAAGGGCGTCCACAAGTGAAGGAAAGATCCAGGTGGAGCTGGCACAGCTAAAGTATCGTCTGGCGCGTCTGGTGGGGCTTAGAAGCTCCCTGTCCCGTCTTGGAGGCGGTATAGGTACCAGAGGACCCGGTGAAAAGAAGCTGGAGATGGACCGGCGTCTGATCAAGGACCGAATTGCCCAGCTGGGCCGTGAACTTGCAGATGTGAAGCGTCATCGTGAGGTGGTGCGCATGAAACGGAGCAATAACCAGACCCTGATAGCGGCTATCGTAGGATACACCAATGCAGGGAAATCAACACTTTTGAACCATCTGACAGATGCACAGGTACTGGAAGAGGACAAACTGTTTGCAACGCTTGATCCCACCACCAGGATGCTGGCATTAAACGGCGGCCAGGAGATTCTGCTGACAGATACGGTTGGATTCATACGAAAACTGCCCCATCATCTGATTGAGGCATTTCGCAGTACGCTGGAGGAGGCAAAATATGCCGATATCATTCTGCATGTGGTAGATGCATCAAATCCACAGATGGAAAAGCAGATGTATGTGGTTTATGAAACGCTGGCGAATCTGGGCGTCACAGATAAAACGGTGGTGACACTTTTTAATAAACAGGATAAGGTTACGGAGAAAGAAACCCTGCGTGATTTTAAGGCTGATAAAACTTTGTGCATTTCTGCCAAAACCGGAGAAGGCCTGGATGAACTGAAAAATATATTGGAACAGATTTTACAGGAAAAAAATATTTTGATTGAACGGGTGTATCCCTATGCTGATGCGGGTTTGATCCAGTTAATAAGGAAATATGGACAGCTTCTGGAAGAGGATTACCGAGCAGAAGGGATCTATGTTAAAGCGTATGTACCTATGGAAATTTATGGAAATGTGACGGAATAGTCCGGCGGTACAATGCTGTAATAATAGCGTAAAATAAAGGGAAAGTACTATATCTAGTGTTATGTGCCAAAAATAATACATAGATATAGTACTTTTTTGGCTTGACGGTAAATAATATATTTGCTACAATAATTGCAGTCGCTCTAGAGCGTGTCAGAAAATAACTTTCAAACAGGCTCTTAAACAGTACGGCGGATGGAGCTTTATATGACTGATAATATGTCATTTCCAGAGCAATAGATGAGTTGATTTATGAGAATTGGAAGGAGCATGGGTATATGTTTAGAGTAGTAAAGCGTGACGGGGAAGTAGCAGATTTTAATTTGGGGAAGATAAGTGATGCCATTGCAAAGGCATTTGAAGCTACGCAAAAAGAATATAACGAGGATATGACAAATCTTCTTGGTCTTCGTGTGACAGCTGATTTTCAGGGTAAGATTAAAGAAGGAGTCATCGATGTGGAAAGCATTCAGGACAGCGTTGAAAATGTTCTTGTCCAGGCAGGATACGGAGATGTGGCTAAAGCATATATCTTATATCGGAAACAGCGGGAAAAAATCCGTAATATGAAGTCAACGATTCTGGATTATAAAGAAATTGTCAACAGCTACGTAAAAGTAGAGGATTGGCGAGTAAAAGAAAATTCTACAGTTACATATTCCGTAGGCGGACTGATTTTAAGCAACTCGGGTGCGGTTACGGCTAATTACTGGCTGTCTGAGATTTATGATGAAGAAATAGCGGAAGCACATAGGAATGCTGATGTACACATTCATGATTTGTCTATGCTTACCGGATATTGTGCAGGCTGGTCTTTAAAGCAGCTGATCCAGGAAGGATTGGGAGGAATCAAGGGTAAGATTACTTCTGCTCCTGCAAAGCATTTATCGGTACTCTGTAATCAGATGGTCAATTTCCTTGGAATAATGCAGAACGAATGGGCTGGTGCGCAGGCATTTTCTTCATTTGATACCTATCTGGCACCTTTTGCAAAAGCCGATAAGCTGAATTACCGGGAAGTGAAAAAATGTATCGAGTCATTCATCTATGGTGTAAATACCCCCAGCAGATGGGGAACCCAGGCACCATTTTCCAATATAACGCTGGACTGGACCGTACCGGGTGACCTGGCAGAGCTTCCGGCAATTGTCGGCGGAAAAGAAATGGATTTCTGCTACAAAGACTGTAAAAAAGAGATGGATATGATCAATAAGGCATTTATTGAGACTATGATTGAAGGGGATGCAAACGGAAGGGGATTCCAGTATCCGATTCCAACATACTCCATCACCGGAGATTTTGACTGGTCCGATACAGAGAACAATAAATTGTTATTTGAAATGACCTCCAAATATGGAACGCCATATTTCTCCAATTACATTAACAGCGATATGGAGCCAAGCGATGTAAGAAGTATGTGCTGCCGTCTGCGTCTGGATCTTCGGGAACTTCGTAAGAAGACCGGCGGATTCTTCGGTTCAGGAGAAAGTACAGGAAGCGTAGGAGTAGTCACCATTAATATGCCGCGTATTGCATACCTGGCAAGCAACAAGGAAGACTTTTATAAACGTCTTGATCGTATGATGGATATTTCCGCACGTTCCTTAAAGATTAAGAGAGACGTTATCACGAAGCTTTTGGACGAAGGCCTGTATCCATATACAAAACGTTATCTGGGAGATTTCAGCAATCATTTCTCGACGATTGGATTAATCGGAATGAATGAAGTTGGCTTAAATGCGAGATGGCTTGGCAGGGACCTTTCCGGTGATAAGACACAGCAGTTTACGAAAGACGTATTAAACTATATGAGAAACCGTCTGATCATTTATCAGGAGGAATACGGCGATCTGTATAACCTGGAGGCTACACCAGCAGAATCCACAACATACCGCCTTGCAAAACATGACAGAAAACGCTGGCCGGATATTAAGACGGCAGGTAAAGACGGAGACACGCCGTACTACACCAACAGCTCTCATCTGCCGGTAGATTATACGGCTGATATCTTTGAAGCATTAGATATTCAGGATGAACTTCAGACCTTATATACCTCCGGAACAGTATTCCATGCATTCCTTGGGGAGAAGCTGCCTGACTGGAAAGCAGCAGCAGCACTGGTTAGAAAAATTGCTGAAAATTATAAGCTTCCTTATTATACACTTTCACCGACTTATTCCGTATGTAAGAACCATGGCTATATTGCAGGGGAACATTTCGTTTGTCCGGAGTGCGGCGAGACTGCAGAAGTATACAGCCGTATCACAGGATATTACCGTCCGGTTCAGAACTGGAATGACGGAAAGACCCAGGAATACAAAAACCGCCAGTTATACGATGTAGACCAGACCTGTCTGCATAAGGTTCACAGCAGCATTGTTACCATATCAAAAGACGATGTGAAGGTAGAACCGGGCAAGGGAATCAAATACCTGTTTACCACAAAGACATGTCCAAACTGTAAAATTGCAAAGGAAATGCTGGGAGATGAGCATTACGTAGTAATTGATGCAGAAGAAAATCAGGAACTGGTACAGAAATTCGGAGTTATGCAGGCGCCTACCCTGGTTGTAGTAGAAGGTGATAAGGCTAAGAAATATGTAAATGCCTCGAATATTAAAAAATATGTGGACACGAATCTTTAAAATTATGTTTTTAATAAGTTTTAATAAGCCTGAATAAAATTATGGCAATTAATTTACTGAGATAAGTTATGAAAGCGCAGACAGGGCGGCAGCCTGCTTTATGCAGGTGCCGGTAACCTGGCTGCGCTTTTATATGAATAAGCGGAGACGAAAAAGAATAGGGTTGCTATACTAAATACATAGTATAACAACCCTATTCCGGTTTCGCAAGATTAACCGAAATTACATTTTTTCAACGTTAGCTGCCTGCATTCCGCGAGCGCCTTCTGTTAAATCATAAGAAACTGCCTGACCTTCTTCAAGAGATTTGAAGCCGTCTCCCTGGATAGCTGAGAAATGTACGAATACATCTGCTCCGTCTTCTCCTGTGATAAATCCGTAACCTTTTTCTGCGTTAAACCATTTCACTGTACCTTTGTTCATTTTGTGGTACCTCCATTAAAATATTGTGCTCTTGAAAATAAAAAAATTCACCAGCTATTACAGATTATATAGGTGTTAAATATAATCTCTAATAACTAGTGAATTACTTTACATCCAATAAATCTTTGATACAAGTCAAATTATAGTCGTTTAAGGGGAAAATGTCAAGCAAAAAATAAGGAATTTAAGGGCATTCTGATAGGAAAATATTTTAAGGAAAATCCTCTGATTTTTCTGGGTTAGAACCTCTATCTATTCGTTAATAATTATGTTAGAATAAAGCAAGAAAACAGGTGATATCTGATGAAAAAGGAGCTTAACGGTTATGAAGAATTATGAAGAGAATGAAATTATAACTTTTGCCGACAATATTCTAAAAAAATATTTTTGCGAAGGAGATATAGATTATTTAATTTCTACGTTAAGCCAGGATATTATCTGGCTGGGAGCCGGGGAAAAACAGCGTGCAGAAGGAAAGGAAGAAGTCAGCCGCCACTTTCTGGAGGGTAAAGAAGATCTGATTCTATGTAATATGTGGGATGAGCGTTACGTGGTATCCAGACTGGGATCTGATTATTATCTTTGCGAGGCTGAAAGTATGCTGGAAGCAAAACCGGATACCGGAATGAACATGCATACCAGGCAAAGGATTACTTTTATATTCAGAAGTACGGAAAATGGACTGGAAGTGATGCATATACATAATTCAGTTCCCCTGTCGGCTATGGGGGATGAAGAATTATTCCCGGTAGAAGCTGCAAAAGAAGCATATCAGAAGATGCAGGAGAGAGTGATTGAGCAGAACCGCCAGATTGAACTTATGATGTCACAGCTCCCTGGTGGGATGGCAGTATGCAAGGTAGATGATTTCTATACAGTTAAATGGATCAGTTCCGGGCTCTGCCAGGTATTAGGATGTGAAAGTATGGGCGTCTATAATGATAAAGCAGGGATTAGCTTTCGGGACTTTATATTTCCGGAAGATTATGAGCATGTAAGGCAGCAGGTCGAAGAGGCTTTTAGAGAAGGAGATACTTATTCCATAGAATACCGTATCCTGCGCCCGGATGGAAAAGTCTTGTGGATACTGGATATTGGCAAGATAGTTGAGGATGGGGATGAACCCTCAATATCCTGCTTTATGACAGATATATCAGAACGCAAAAATCAGGAGTTTAAGCTTTTAAAAGCAAATCGGGACGTGAAGAGGCAGGCAGATTTCCTGACACAGCTCTATGACACCATACCAAGCGGCATTATACAGCTCAGCACAGAGCCGAACCATAAAATATATTATGCTAACCGCAGGGCCTGGGAAATTTATGGATATAATGAAGAGGATTTCCTTCTGAATAAAAAGGATACATTTGATTTAATATTAAAAGAAGACAACCAGCATTACCGGTCAATCTTTGACAGCTTAAAGCACAACGGTGACAAAGCCGCTTATGAAAGAGAAGGGATTGGCAAAGACGGGACCAGATATTGGATCAGTGTATACATGGAGCGGCTTATCAATGCCAATGGTATCGAGGTAATTCAGGCTGTATTGAATGACATTACCGAGAATAAGATGCTTTCCCGGGAGCGTGAGCAGGGGCAGCTGCTGGAAAACCAGATTTTGAGAGCTGCTATTTTTACTGCATATCCTTTAATCATGAAGGTTAATTTAACCCGGAATACGTATGACTGCCTGACAACAGGGCACTTTATTATGCAGCATGATGTCCAGGGGGCTTATAATGAGATGATAGATAAGGTGTATTCTCTGATCTATCCGTCCTACCAGGATGAGTACCAGCGGACGTTTGAGAGAGCAGAAGTCCTGAAGAGAGTTGAAGGCGGCAGCCAGGATATCTATACGGAGCTGCGGCAGATGGGAGATGATGGCAATTATCACTGGATTGCGATCCATGTCATATTTGTTAACAATCCATACGATGATGATATCCTCGCCATTATGCTGTTCCGGGTTCTGGACGAACAAAGGGCAGAGAAGGCCCGCCAGGAACAGCTCTTGCGGGATACGCTGGCAGCTGCGGAATCAGCCAACAATGCCAAGTCTGATTTCCTTTCCAGGATGAGCCATGATATTCGTACTCCAATGAATGCCATTATTGGTATGAGTACAATCGGACAGTTAAAGATAGATGATAAGAGCAGAATGCTGGATTGCTTCCAGAAAATTGATGCATCATCCAGATATCTCCTTGCCCTGATTAATGACATCTTAGATATGTCTAAGATCGAGCACGGCAAAATGGTTCTTACCAATGAAAGATTTGAATTTACCGGGTTTATGAAGAACCTGACAGAAGTTATTTATCCCCAGTCTGTTTCCCGGGGGATTAACTTTGAGGTTCACAATGTGGAACCCCTGGAGCACTATTATATAGGTGATTCGCTCCGCCTGAATCAGATTTTAATGAATCTGCTTTCCAATGCCCTTAAGTTCACTCAGTCAGATGGGAATATCCTCCTGGGGGTACAGGAAATCAGACGGTCAGATGGGAATGCGCTTCTGGAGTTTACCGTTTCAGATACGGGTGTGGGCATGTCAGAAGATTTTATGAAAAAATTATACCAGCCATTTGAGCAGGAAAATACGGATATAGCCAGGAATCAGACTGGAAGCGGACTGGGGCTGTCGATTGTGCATAATCTGGTACAGTTAATGAGAGGCAGTATCCAGGTAGAAAGTGCGGAAGGAAAAGGAACTTCCTTCAGGGTGGAAATACCGCTTGGGATAGTTGATGGCTATGAACATGACGAAAGTGAACGCAAATCTAAAGAACTTTTAAAGGGGCTCAGTGTGCTGATCGTAGATGATGACGGCATAGTAGGGGAACAGGCATCTATGATTCTTTCGAATATCGGCGCCAAGTCCGTTTGGGTGGATTCGGGACAGCGGGCGGTTGAGGAAGTGGAGATGGCACTGGCAAATGAATGCCTCTTTGACCTGGCATTGATTGACTGGAAAATGCCGGATATGGATGGTGTGACGACGACCAGGAAAATTCGTGAGTTAACAGGTCCTGATACGATGATTATCATTATTTCTGCATATGACTGGAGTATGATAGAGACAGAAGCAAAAGCAGCAGGGGCAGATTATTTTATTTCAAAGCCGTTATTTAAGTCTACGCTGTATGACACTTTGATACAGCTTCAGATTACCCATAAGGAACCGGAAGTGAGAAAAACTTATAATCTGAACGGACAGCGAGTTCTTCTTGTGGAGGACAATGCACTTAATATGGAAATAGCAAAATCCCTCCTTGAACTGCATGGGTTAGTGGTGGATACTGCTGAGAACGGGGCTAAGGCGCTGGAAACGTTTCAGAGTATGCCGGACAGTTATTATCTGGCCGTTCTTATGGACATCCGTATGCCCGTTATGAATGGGCTGGAAGCATCCAAAGCCATCAGGAGCCTTCAGAAAAAAGACGCGGGGGTAATTCCGATAATAGCAATGTCGGCAAATGCATTTGATGAGGATAAGGCCCTGGCTTTTGAAGTAGGAATGAACGGATATCTGGTAAAACCGGTTGATGTGGATCAATTATTCCAAACGCTGGAGAAATTTTTATAAAAGAAAAGCATGACAATCAGTTAAGTATGGGGATATTGTACAATCAATATCTCCAATTTTATTGCATAAAAATAAAAAAGTACTTTACGTGATGGAGTAATTGTGCTATGATTACTTCATCAGATAAAGTAATTACTCTACGTGATGAAGAACAGGGGGTGGAGATTTGATCAGCAGCGATGTATTAAGGGGTTACAATGACTCAATTCTTCTAAGCATCCTGTCAAAAGGAGATTCCTATGGATATGAAATTTCCAAGGAAATCAAGCGGATATCAAACGAGAAATACGTAATGAAGGAAACGACGCTCTATTCCGCTTTTAACCGTCTGGAGAAGAATGGTTTTATTGAATCCTATTTTGGAGATGAGACTTATGGAAAGAGGAGGACCTATTTTCGGATTACGGATGCCGGAAAAAAGTACCTCAGGGAAAAATGCGAAGAATGGACGCTGACCAAGGAAGTAATTAATGAATTTTTAAAGGAGATGAGCTGATGGATACGATTAGAACATATGTGGACACCATGTTTCGGGGACTTATGATGTCCAGGGAGATGGAAAATCTGAAGGAAGAAATTCTGGGTAATATGGAAGAAAAATACCAGGAATTAAAAAAAGACGGTAAGACAGAAAATGAGGCGGTAGGCATTGTAATTTCTGAATTTGGAAATATTGATGAATTGATTAAAGAGTTTGGAATTGATCCAGGGAGTGAGGGCATCCGCAGTGAATATAACCAGATGACTGCCGGGGAGGTAGAAGAATACCTGGAAAAGAGTAAGAAAAGCGCAAGGCTTGTGGCAGTTGGGGTGGATATCATACTGCTTGGGGTGGCGTATATGGTTTTAATGTTTGGACTCTTAGATGATCGTGGATTAAATGAAAACCTGTTAGTCAGCATTACACTGTTTCCGCTGCTTTTTGTAATCATTATTTCGGTAGGATTATTTATCTATTCTGGATTTTCAATAGAAAAATATAAGAATATAGAAAAAGGAGAGTTTCAGATTTCTTATGAAACCAAAGCATATTTGGAAGGTTTAATTGAAAAAGAAAGGTCCGGCATGGTTATTTCTGTAATTGTGGGAGTCAGCCTGTGCATCGCTTCCCCAATACCGGTTATATTAGGGAGGTTCATAAATGACAAAGCTTCTGTTGCCGGCGTCAGCCTTTTACTGATTATGATTGGAGTGGCGGTTTACCTTTTTATTGTATTTGGAACAAGGTCAGAATGCTGCAAACGCCTTCTGAAAATTGAAGAATTTGCGGTAGAAGAGCAGGAGAAAAATAAAGTGATTGGCGCCGTGGCAGCAGTTGTATTCCCCATTGCAGCTCTGATTTTCCTTATTTGGGGGATTGGCTTTGGCGGATGGAAAATATGCTGGATTGTTTTTCCGGCAGCAGGCATTTTGTTCGGAATCTTTGCATCGGCTTACTCCAGCCTTAAAGGAAATGCTAAAGCATAACAGCGTTAAAAGAGTATCAAGAGCAGTCTTATATGGGCTTAAAACCCTGATATAAGGCTGCTTTTGATTGTAAGCTTGCATCAAAGGAATTTCTATGTTAAGATGTAACAACAGTCGGATCCCCCTGCAGACGTTGGGATATCCGGTCCTCACGGCAGTCACCGGATGGATTCGCAAGCACACTCATCTGGCATGTTGGCAGCCGCGGGAATAAATGAATGAGGTATACAAATGAGTAACGTGGTATTAATCGGAATGCCGGGCGTAGGCAAAAGTACCGTCGGGGTTATTCTGGCTAAAGTGCTGGGGTATCATTTCGTGGATGCGGATATACTAATTCAGGAGCAGGAAGACAGGCTGCTTCGGGAAATTATTGAAGAAGACGGTGTGGATGGGTTTATTGAAATAGAAAACAGGGTGAACAGCCGGATTCAGGAAGATAATGCCGTAATTGCTACCGGAGGCAGCGTTGTATATGGAAAAGAGGCTATGGAGAACTTAAGCCGCATTGGTACTGTAATATATTTACAATTAGATTACGAACCTTTGTCAACTCGCCTGGGAGACTTAAAAGGGCGCGGTGTAGTTCTGAGAGAGGGTCAGACCCTTCAGAATCTGTTTGATGAGCGTACGCCGCTGTATGATAAATATGCAGATATTGTTGTCAATGAGGCCGGTATGACGGTGGAAGAGACACTGGAAGCAATTGTGGAAGGTTTGAAAAAGCTGGGGATTGCGCCTGGAGACAGATCGAAGCGCAGAAAAAAATAGACAAATAGAAATACATAATTTTGTAACATTTTGCCATATTTTAGGGGTAATAGTGCACAGGAAATGCTTTTTGATTGTATTTTTTTTGAAAGATATATGGAAAAAATTACTTAAATTTTAATTTTTGTTTACAAAAGTAAAGAATGTGATATAATATAGTTTAGATATTTTAAAGGGGTAACAGTAAGACAAAATTCGAGGGGTCGTTTTTGTCTGTAAGATTTGAAGAGAGTATAAATAAGTATAGAGGTGTCCTATGGAACAATATATTATTAAAGGCGGTAACCCACTGGTAGGTGATGTTGAAATCGGTGGGGCTAAGAATGCAGCGCTTGGAATCCTTGCGGCCGCAATTATGACAGATGAGACCATACTAGTAGAAAATTTACCGGATGTACAGGACGTGAATGTGCTGTTAGAAGCTATCAGTGTAATTGGCGCCAAGGTGGAACGAGTAAGCAGGAGCGCAGTTTTAATTAATGGCTCCATGATTGGCAGTGTCAGCGTGGATTATGAGTTCATAAAGAAGATAAGAGCCTCTTACTATTTATTAGGAGCGTTATTAGGAAAATACAAAAGGGCGGAAGTACCTCTGCCCGGCGGATGTAATATTGGCAGCAGGCCGATTGACCTGCATTTAAAAGGTTTTAAAGCATTAGGAGCAAAGGTGAGTATTCAGCATGGTGCAATTGTTGCACAGGCGGACAGACTCGTTGGTAAGCACATCTTTTTGGATACCGTTTCCGTTGGAGCTACAATCAACATTATGATGGCGGCTACCATGGCGGAAGGATATACGATTATTGAGAATTCAGCAAGAGAGCCTCATGTAGTTGATGTGGCAAACTTCCTGAACAGTATGGGAGCAAATATCAAAGGCGCAGGTACCGATGTTATCCGTATCCGCGGTGTTGAGAAGCTTCATAAAACAGAATATTCCATTATTCCGGATCAGATAGAAGCAGGAACCTTCATGTTTGCGGCAGCCGCTACGAAGGGTGATGTTATGGTGAGAAATGTGATTCCTAAGCATTTGGAAGCCACAACAGCAAAATTAATTGAGATTGGCTGTGAAGTTGAAGAATTTGATGATGCGGTACGCGTTGTCGCGTCCAAACAGTTACGCAATACCAATGTTAAGACATTACCATATCCCGGATATCCTACGGATATGCAGCCACAGATCGGTGTTACGCTGGCACTGGCAACTGGGACCAGTATCGTGACAGAGAGCATATTTGAGAATCGCTTTAAATATGTGGATGAACTGGCTAGAATGGGAGCTACAGTTAAGGTAGAAGGCAATACGGCAGTTATCTATGGTGTGGACAAACTGACAGGTGCACAGGTGAGCGCACCGGATTTAAGAGCTGGGGCAGCCTTGGTAATTGCAGGGCTTGCAGCAGAGGGAATCACAATTGTAGATGATATTGTTTATATCCAGCGTGGCTATGAGAGTTTTGAAGAGAAGCTCCGTGGTCTTGGAGCTGAAATAGAAAAAGTTTCCAGCGAAAAGGAAATTCAGAAATTTAAATTGAGAATTGGTTGAAACACGATATAGCATTCAGGGACGGAGGATTTTTATAAATCCTTTGTCCTTTCTTTGTTTATTTTCAAGGATTATGACACACATATGGTAGTAACAAAGAATCTTTTCTTTGTATATTAATAAAAATGGGAGGGTTTTATTATGGGACAGAAAAAAATATTTCGTTTTGCAATTATGGGAGCGGGGGGGATTGCCGAAAAATTTTGTGATGCAGTTAACAGGCTGGAGAATATGGAAGTAATCGCGGTAGCCAGTAAAAGCATTGAGCGGGCTGAACAGTTTGCGCAGAAGAATAATGTGGCACAGGCATATGACAGCTACGAACGGATGCTAAAAGAAGCTGACCCGGATGGGGTCTATATTGCAACAACGCCTAATTATCATTATGAATTAACAATGCTCTGCCTGGATTATAAGAAACCGGTCCTCTGTGAGAAAGCTATGCTGGTGAATGGAGAAGAAGCCAGGAATGTCTTCCAAAGGTCCAAAGGGCTGGGAGTGTTCGTGATGGAGGGCATGTGGTCCAGATTTCTACCCCATAACAAGATTGCAAAACAATGGCTGGAGGAAGGGAAAATCGGTAATGTGGAACTGGCGGAAATCAATATTGGATTTTCGGCGGGAAATGACCCTAAGAACCGTTTTAATAATCCGGAGCTGGCTGGTGGTGCGGCAACAGACGTGGGTGTCTATTGTTTTGAGCTGATGACGTATTTCTTGGATCGTCCAATAAGGGACATGCATACATATATGATCCGGTCAGGCACAGGAGTTGATAAGACAGAGCAGATAACGATTCTATACGATAATTGTATTGCGAATATGCATGCAAGCATTGCAGCCAGACTCAATGATGAAGCCGTATTTTATGGAACGGAGGGGAAAATTGTAATTCCTCTGGTACATTATGGTCAGGAATGCAGCCTCTATCGCGACCAGGAAGAACCGGTGCATTTTAAGGATCAGACGGAAAATGGATTTGTCTTTGAGATTCAGGAAATGGTTGACTGCGTAAACCGCGGTGAGGTGGAGAGTAAGACAGCTCCCCATGCTATGACAATTCGCTGCGCAGAAATGTTTGACCAGCTCATGGAGAGAAGAGGGTAACGCCTAATTTTCTGAATTTATAAAATTATTCTGATTAATATGTAATTCTTCTTTATAAAAATCATGAAATATAGTATGATATTAACTGATACTGTTCATAATCAGAGTAAAGGAGAAAACGAACATGAAAAATAATAACATGAAGTATATCATTGCCGGAGTTGTAGTGCTCGTTGTAATAGCAGTTATCGCAACGGTAGTGGTGACAGGGAAAAAGAAAAATAATTCTGAAGATAAAGTGGGAAAAACAGAGCAGACGTCCGAAACACAGACAGAACAAAAAACAGAAAGTACAACTAAGCCAACGGAAGAAAAAACTGAGAGTTCATCCGAAAATTCGGAGGAAAATGTCATTACAGCCATGTATCTGACTTATGGTGAGGATAACTTTATCTTCATTGATACAAAAAACGGTACCCTTTTTACAGCACCGATTCCAGAGGGCGGTCTGGTGGACAAAGACGGAAAGCAGCTTAGCCAGGAAGATTTGACAAGAGGAAATATCCTGAAGATTTATGGAAATGGAATTATGCTGCAATCTTATCCGGGCCAGTATCCGGGGGTAACAAAGATGGTGCTTGACGAGACTGGGAAACCGGAAGATGCAGACCAGTACAATGAATTGATTGACCAGATATACCAGGAGCCGGATCCTGCGGAACCGCCATATCTTTCAATGGAGTATAGCCAGACGGAAGCAATCGTATCCGCGGCAATTACCAGAGGCGGATATGAATGGAGCTATGAAAAAGAGGATGGAATAACAGACACAGCTAAAACGGATATTTCACCAGTTCTCGGCTGGAAGGAAATCAATGACCTTACCTTAAATGAGCCGACTGATCTGAAGCTGGACTTTTCTAAAGAGCCTAACAGCGTGGAAGTAATCCGTTGGGCAGAGGATGTGCAGAAGCAGTACAGTGAAGGTAGCGACGTTCCCGAAGGTGAAAAGGTAGAACTGAAAGAGAAGGACGGTGCGCTTTATATCCCATCGGCTGAAGCAGGCTATACCTATCAGGTTACGGCAAAATGGGACAATGGTATGGTTGATTACGGATTTGTAACAAAGAGTAAGAATTAATTCATCCACTTTATTTAAGAATGGATTTACGGGGGCAGATAAAATCTGAAAGGATAAGGAACAATGGAATTTTTGGAAAGCACATTGGTGTCGATCGTTAACCTGGCGGTGCTGCTCTTTGAGTACATTGGAGTGGGTGTGATCGCGTTTACCGGCGTTGAGGGTATCATAAATTATATCCGCCGAAAGCCGGAGACCCGCCTCAAACTGGCAAAAGGACTTGCGATGGGGCTGGAATTCAAGCTTGGCAGTGAAATCCTAAGAACGGTAGTAGTTCGCCAGATCTCTGAAATTGTGCTGGTAGCGGGAATCATCGCACTCAGGGCAATTCTGACTTTTTTAATTCACTGGGAAATTAAAAATGAAGAAAAGGAATATGATCTTCATATCAACAAGAAGGAAGAGAGCTGACAGCAATCAGAATTTATGGGGCTGTTATTCTTTTGATACAGTATATATCAGCAGAATCTGCAAAAGGCATGGAGCGATCCATGCCTTTTCTCTCTATAAAGCTTCATCCAGAGCTATCAGAGGCTCTTTTTTACTGGAACGGTAATCTGGATGACATAATTATCCGGACCGTTTACAGTAAGTTCATCCAGAAGATAATCTTCAAAAAAGAGGTCGTCTAATTCAAGTTCATGTTCTCTGGCATAAGCAATCATGCGACGGTATGTTTCACCAATCTGTTTCCAGCTGCCCTGATGATATCCATATAAATATTTTCCACCGGATTTTGTCTCATAGGAGACGCCTTTTGGAGGCGTATCCAGGAGCAGGTAAATGTGGCGGTAATCGTTAAAAATTCCCTGTTGGATCTTCGTCCTGTATTGTAGAAAACCAATGCCATAAGGACTCTTTATCCCTAATTTTTCACCCAGGGTTACAAGTTCTCCTATTTTTTTTGCCAGTTCTTTGTCATTGGAAGATGAGGTATGGGTAAGAATATAGTACTGGGACGGCGTTTCCAATAACTCGATTCTGGAAAAATCTTTTTGAAGAACCTTTTGGATAAAATTTGATTTAAACTGCAGCAATTTCTTGGCTTTTTTAAGTTTTGCAAGCTTCCGGTCAATTATTTTTTCCTCTTCATCCAGAAGCTTAATCAATGCCTGCGGACTTTTATGGTCCAGATAATTTTTGATATCGGAAAGAGGCATATCCAGTTCTTTCAGATTCCAGATAACATCAAATACATCCAGCTGAGTTATAGAATAATACCGGTAATCGTTGTCCAGTTTTATTTCAGGTGAAAATAGTCCAATCTTATCATAATGAAATAAAGTATGTTTTGTAACTCCGGCAAGTTTTGCAAATTCGCCGGTTGTGAAATAAAGATCTTTGTTTATTATAGTCATAAGCTTTTCCTTCTTTTAAGTAATAGTTACAACGCCTAAGAGTTTATCTAAAAAAATCTTGACTATAGGGTTACCCTATACCTTATGATAGTAAAGATAGTGCTAAAATGCAATAAAAAGAGGTGTTATATTATGAAAAATTCTATTACGAAAGATTTTAAATTTGTTTCCCTGCTCAGATTTGCCCTGCCTACTATGGTTATGATGGTGTTTATGTCCCTGTATACGATTGTAGATGGTGTATTTATATCCAGATTACTTGGAAGTGATGCCCTGTCTTCCACAAACATCGTTTATCCCGCCGTTAACATTCTGATTGCGGTTGGCGTTATGCTGGCTACCGGCGGCAGTGCAATTATCGCCAGAAAAATGGGGGAGAAAAAACCGGAGGAAGCCAGACAGAATTTTACTTTAATTGTAGTGTCCGGGCTGCTCTTTGGTATTTTATCCCTGGCGGCAGGGAATCTATTTATAGAGCCGCTGGTGAAAATGCTTGGGGCTACGGACAAGATCATGGGGCACAGTATCTCCTACTTGCGGATTCTTCTTTTATTTGCTCCGGCATGTGTGCTTCAGCTGCTATTCCAGTCTTTTTTTGTGACTGCCGGTAAGCCTGTGATAGGGCTGGGCCTCACGCTGTTAGGAGGATTTACCAACGCAGTACTGGATTATGTTTTTATGGGGCCATTACAGATGGGCATCGGCGGAGCCGCGCTGGCGACCGGAATGGGACAGGCAATCCCGGCTGTAGCTGGCCTTATTTATTTTTGGAAAATAAGAAGAGAATTATTCTTTGTAAAACCCAAAATGGATTTTGCTGTATTAAAAGAAAGCTGCCTGAATGGTTCCTCTGAGATGGTTACGAATCTATCTACTGCAATTGTGACCTTTTTATTTAATATTATTATGCTGCGGTTTTTGGGGGAAAACGGAGTTGCGGCAATAACCATTGTCCTTTACGGGCAGTTTTTATTTAATGCATTATATCTGGGGTTTGCCATTGGCGTTGCCCCTGTGTTCAGCTTTAACTATGGCAGTGGAAACGTGGTTTTATTACAGCGGATTTATAAAATCTGTACCAGGTTTATTGCGGTGTCAGCGGTTGTGATCACCATTATAGCATTGGCGGGGGCACCTGTAATCGTAGAAATATTTACGCCACGGACGTCAGCGACTTATGAAATAGCCAGAAGAGGATTCTTTTTGTTTTCGTTTAACTACCTGTTTGCGGGAATGAATATTTTTGCATCCGGCATGTTTACAGCGTTTTCTAACGGTAAAATATCGGCTGCGATTTCCTTTATGCGCACATTTGGATTTATTGTGGGCTGCATTTTGATCCTGCCTTATATCATAGGCGTGGATGGGGTGTGGATGGCAGTACCGATGGCCGAATGTTTTACGGTATTTATCTCCTGTTTTTTCTTTCGCAGAAAAAAGGAAGTATACCAATATGCAGTATAAAAAAAGTTATCAGGGATCGCTTCCTGATAACTTTTTTTATAAGGGTAAATTAATGTTGTAAATGATTGTTATAAATGATAGTTATAAATGATTGTTAAATGATTACTATAAATAATTGCTGTAATCTTTATTTACAAATAAGGCACACCGGGAATCTCCGGATAGCTGCCCATAGAAATCAATAATTCAAGTCCGACCTGCCTTGCGGTGAGAACCGCTTCTTTTACGGCGCTGGCATTGCCGGATACAGCCAGGATGACTTCGTTAGAATGACTGGTGCCTTTATTGGGGGTCATATATTCGATAATGCTTACGCCGGCTGCTTTCATCGCCTGATCAGCCATAACGAGGCCGATTGCTGCAGGAGAACCGCATAAGAAGCCAAATGCCTGTCCTACAGGAGCATGAAATGCTTTATTCAATACCTGTCCGGCACTTGCCGAAAAAGCAAATTCTAAGTGTCCAGCCTCGCTGATATAGAGCTCTCCGGCATATTTATTGGTCAGTTCCAGGGCAATGGATACTGCCTGACGGACATCAGAGACACTGTTACCGCCCAGTACAATATAGTTTCCATGTCCTCCCCAGCCTTTGGTATCTCTTGGAAGTTCGATGGATAATACCTCTGTATTTGTGGCTTTCACTGCTTCATCCACAGCGGTAAGTTGTCCTGCGGCACCGGTACGGGAACTGAAAACTCCTATGGTATGGTAAGCCTTGCCAACATTCATTTGTTCCAAAAGAGCTTCATCGATTCCTGCGATTACCAAACCGATTGTATCCAGTACGGCGGTTCCGATAAACTCTGTTCTTGTGCAGTTCATGCTGATTGATTTTACATCCATAGTTTCGTTTTCTCCTCTTTCACGATACATTTATAACTTCAGTATAAAGAAAAAACAACAAAAAGTCAACGGAAACAAATGTCTTTCTGCATGAAAACAAGATCGTAACGAAATATAGCTTATATCTCTTTTTCAATAAAGTGCTTCGGATATTTATTCCAGTATTCTTTATAGATACGGTCGTTTTGTCCGTCTAAATTGATCTGGTACATTCTGAAGGTGACTAATATATTTTTTGGCTGCCACAATTCTTCATAGGAGTATTGATAGTGCATGCCCAGCTGCTTCATTACCTGGCCGCTGCGTGGGTTTTTTACATCGTGGGTAGCGGTTATATATTGGAATCCGTCTGCTTTTAATTGCGCTAAGACTGCCTTAGACGCCTCTGTGACAATCCCTCTGTGCCAGAATTCCTTTCTCAGACCGTACCCGAAATCATGATTGTCATCCATGCTGACGTGTACATAACCAATTGGGATGTTATCATCTTTCAGGCAAATAGCGTATCGGTAACCCTGATCCCGCAGATAAGTATCTGCATATTTTTCTTTATAAAATGCTTTGGCTTCCTCCATTGATTTTAGTGGTAACCATGGCAGATAAGTATTCACTTCTTCATCCTTATAGATTAAAAACAGGGCATCCATGTCATGATCAGTGAACTTACGTAATGCCAGTCTTTCTGTTTCAAGTGCAGGGGTATTCTGTAACTTCATATGTTTCCTTTCTGCGTGGCTCTGTTGTGTTTAAAATAGTTTGGCCATAATATGTGTTTTGACGGAGTTTAATTACCATATTTTATCATTTGCAAACTGTAAAGTCACGATATATATGCTTACATTTCATTATTTCTTAAAAATTCTATGATTATGTAAAATTCCATAAAAAAGTACTTGACGAACAGACAAATAAGCGTTATCGTAATAGACGTAACAAAATTAAATATTATATTTTCTCTTATTCAGAGTGGTGGAGATACAAAGGATCTGTGAAACCACGGCAACCCCGTCAGAGGAAGGTGCCAACCTGAGCGAGTAATTCGAACAATAAGAGGATTTACTTATCATAATAGATAAGGGGTCCGCTTAGTGCGGATCTTTTTTAGTTTTATAGCAGGTGGCGTTTGAGGAGCTGGACAAGTTCCCGGAACCGGAAAAGCCTGCAGGATATGTTAAATCGATCTCGTGAGAAAATATATACCATTCTAAAGCCTGTTTGAAAATTGATTTCTGACAGCTGAATACTCCACTTTGCAACCTTGCAGTATGTGGCGTTCATTGTCTCAAAATTAATTTAAAACACGCTTAATCCAAAGGAGGACTTTATGGAAAAATTATTATTTACTTCGGAATCTGTAACAGAAGGACATCCGGACAAAATGTGTGACCAGATCTCTGATGCTATCTTAGATGCATTGTTAGAGCAGGATCCAATGAGCCGTGTGGCATGTGAGACTGCAACTACTACAGGTATGGTTCTGGTTATGGGAGAGATTTCCACCAATGCTTATGTGGATATCCAGAAAATCGTGCGTGATACGGTGAGAAGCATAGGATATACACGTGGAAAATATGGATTTGATGCAGAGACCTGCGGTGTTATCACTGCTATTGACGAGCAGTCATCGGATATTGCCATGGGTGTTGACAAGGCTCTGGAAGCAAAAGAAAATACCATGACCGATGATGAAATCGAAGCAATCGGTGCAGGTGATCAGGGAATGATGTTTGGATATGCGGTGAATGAAACGGAAGAATTAATGCCGTATCCAATTTCACTGGCACACAAATTAGCTCTGCAGCTTACCAAAATCCGTAAAGATGGTACGCTTTCCTACTTAAGGCCGGACGGCAAGACTCAGGTCAGTGTGGAATATGATGAGAATGGAAAACCATCCAGACTGGATGCTGTTGTGCTTTCCACACAGCATGATCCGGATGTCACACAGGAACAGATCCATGAAGATATTAAAAAGCATGTCTTTGATGTGATTCTGCCTGCTGAAATGGTAGACGGCAATACAAAGTTCTTTATCAATCCTACCGGACGTTTTGTTATTGGCGGACCTCATGGAGACAGCGGCCTTACCGGACGTAAGATTATCGTGGATACTTACGGCGGATATGCGAGACATGGCGGCGGTGCTTTTTCAGGAAAAGACTGTACCAAAGTGGATCGTTCAGCAGCTTATGCTGCCCGTTACGTAGCAAAGAACATTGTGGCTGCCGGATTGGCTGATAAGTGTGAAATCCAGTTATCTTATGCAATCGGAGTAGCAAAACCTACCTCCGTAATGATTGATACGTTTGGAACGGGTAAATTATCGGATGAGAAAATTACGGAGATTGTAAGAGAGAATTTTGACCTCCGTCCTGCTGGAATTATTAAAATGCTGGATCTTCGCCGTCCAATTTACAAGCAGACTGCAGCATACGGACATTTTGGAAGAAATGATCTGGATCTTCCCTGGGAGAAGCTGGATAAAGTCGAAATTCTTAAGAAGTACTTGTAAATTTATGAAAAATTTATAAAAGTCTTTGTTTGTTTAGATGTAAATATGGCTCCTTTATGCTATACTGAAAAGAGAACGGTATAACATAAAGGAGTTTTTGCTATGAAATTAAAAACGAGGCTTATCATAGCCTTTTTTGTAATTATATGTGTCCCGCTTCTGTTAACAGGCGTAGCACTGTTGGGTTTCAGCCAGTATCAGTTAAAATCCATAGAAGATAAATATGGAATTGACAATGTCTCCTATGATGCATTTTCCAATTCGGTACAGATGCTGAGTATCACCACGAAGCGCATTTTTGAAGAGATGAAGAAAGAGGCTGACAAAGATCCGGATCAATTCCTGGATGTGGATTACCTGTGTACGATCAATGATAAGTTACAGGACAAGAATTCTTATCTCATCGTTCGTAAAGGAAGCTCCCAGTATTATTCCGGAACCTCTGAGAACAATGCACAGCTTTTTAAGGAACTGCCAGGACCCAATACCTATGCAACATCGGCAGACAGCGGAACGTATATCGGAAAAGATGTGAGGGCATTTGTAAAACAGATTGATGTGACATTTTCAGATTCCACAATAGGAAGTATTTTTATAATAACCAGTATGGATATTATGCTGCCACAGATGAAATCCCTGCTGCGTGATATGTTTATTACAATTGTTGTGATTCTGATTTTAACAGCAGGTCTTTTAAGCACCTGGATCTATTCAGGAATCAGCACGCCTTTAAGGAAACTTCGGGCTGCTACTCAGAATATCAAAGAAGGAAACCTGGATTTCACCCTTGCTGCAGAAGGCGAAGATGAAATCAGTGAATTGTGCCAGGACTTTGAAGAGATGAGGAAGCGGCTGAAAGAATCTGCGGAAGAAAAAGTAGAGTATGACAGGGAGAACAAGGAACTGATCAGCAATATCTCCCATGATCTGAAGACTCCTATCACAGCCGTAAAAGGCTATGTGGAAGGAATTATGGATGGTGTGGCGGACACGCCGGAGAAGATGAATAAATATATCCGAACGATCTATAATAAGGCTAATGATATGGACCGGCTGATTAATGAATTGACCTTTTATTCCAAGATCGATACAAACCGTATTCCATATACATTCAGTAAAATAAATGTATCCAGTTATTTTGATGACTGTTTCGAAGAGGTAGGACTGGATCTGGAATCCAAGAATATCGAGTTCTCATATTTTAATTATGCAGATGAAGAAACCTGGATTATTGCAGATGCAGAACAGCTGAAGCGGGTAATTAATAATATTATAGGGAATTCGGTAAAATATTTAGATAAGCCAAAGGGATATATCAATATCCGGGTTAAGGATGTAGGCGACTTCATTCAGGTGGAAATTGAGGACAATGGAAAAGGAATTGCACCAAAAGATCTGCCGCTTGTCTTTGACCGGTTCTACCGCACAGATGCATCCAGAAATTCTGCTCAGGGCGGAAGTGGAATCGGACTGTCCATAGTTAAGAAGATTATTGAAGATCATGGCGGTAAAATTTGGGCAAGCAGTAAAATGGGAACAGGCACAGTCATGTACTTTGTGCTTAGAAAATATCAGGAGGTACCTGTCAATGAGTAAGATTTTAATTATTGAAGATGAGGAAAGTATCGCAGATCTGGAGAAAGATTATCTGGAGTTAAGCGGTTTTGAGGTAGAGATTGAAAATCGCGGTGATATTGGACTTAAGAGAGCATTAGAAGAAGAATTTGATTTATTTATCCTGGATCTGATGCTGCCCGGAGTAGATGGTTTTGAGATATGCAAATCTATCCGTGACAAAAAGAATACACCAATTCTTATGGTATCGGCGAAAAAAGATGATATCGATAAAATCCGCGGACTTGGCCTGGGAGCAGATGATTATATGACTAAGCCTTTCAGTCCCAGTGAACTGGTGGCAAGAGTCAAGGCGCATATGGCGCGTTACGACAGACTGATCAGCAGCAATGTACAGACAAATGATATAGTTGAGATTCGCGGAATCAAGATAGACAAGACAGCCAGAAGAGTCTGGATAAACGGCGAAGAGAAAACCTTCACCACAAAAGAATTTGACTTATTAACGTTCCTGGCGGAACACCCCAACCATGTATTTACCAAAGAAGAATTATTCAGTGAGATATGGGATATGGAATCTATCGGTGATATAGCAACTGTAACCGTGCATATTAAGAAGATTCGGGAGAAGATTGAGTTCAACACGGCGAAACCTCAGTATATAGAGACGATCTGGGGTGTAGGATACCGGTTTAAGATATAATAATCAGATATTGTGATTCTGAAGATTCAGGAATCATAAATAGGCTTCAGTAATTTATAACATTGGAGTATGCAGTGATATCGTAATAAAAAGGATGAAGACAACATAGAGTCGTCAAACTTAAGAATACCATTTCTAATCGGGAAATGAGATACTTAAATTTGGCGGCTCTATTATTTTCCCTTAATATTAATCAATCCATTCGGAACATGTTCATCCATAACATTCATACATCTAAAACTTTTTTATTTCCCCCATTGACATCCCCAACTAAATGTGCTTTAATACACATATAGTTAATTAGTCAAGTAACTAACCAACAAACAAGAGGTGGTTTTCATGAAATTAAACTTTGAAGATGAAAAGCCTATTTTTATTCAGATAGCGGAGGGTGTGGAGGATGCAATTCTGACAAAGGCTTTTCAGGAGGAGGGACAGATTCCCTCTATTACGGAATTTTCTGTAACTTATAAGATCAATCCGGCAACGGCCCTGAAGGGTATTAATATGCTGGTTGAGGAAGGAATCGTTTATAAAAAGAGAGGTGTAGGCATGTTTGTAGCGGTGGGAGCGGTTGAGAAGCTGAGACAAAAGAGGAAGGATCAGTTCTTTGAACATTATATCAGCGGAATGATTGAGGAAGCAAAGAGGCTGAATATATCAGATGAAGAGTTATTAGGGATGATAGAAAGGGGATATAAGAAATGACAGGGATAGAGGTTGTAAATATCAGTAAGAGGTTTAAAGATACCGTAGCACTTGATCATGTAAATCTCTTTTTTGAGGAAGAAAAGATTTACGGTCTGCTTGGAAGAAATGGGGCAGGTAAGTCAACACTGCTTAATGTAATCAGCAATCGTATATTCCCGGATGAAGGGAAAGTTCTGCTGAATGGAATGCCGGTGCGGGAAAACGATCAGGCATTGGAGCAGATCTATCTGATGAGTGAGAAAACGCTATATCCGGAATCCATGAAGATTAAAGAGATTTTCAAGTGGAGTAAGGAATTCTATAAAAACTTTGATGTTGAATTCGCAATGAATATGGCTGAGCAGTTTAAGCTGGATGTGAAGAAGAAAGTGAAGGGGTTATCCACGGGCTATACTTCCATCTTCAAGAATGTGATTGCACTATCGGTAAATGTACCATATGTTTTCCTGGATGAACCTGTTCTGGGGCTGGATGCAAATCATAGAGAACTGTTCTATAAGATTCTGATTGAAAAATACAGTGAAAATCCATTTACTGCAGTGATATCCACGCATTTAATAGAAGAAGTTTCCAGTGTAATTGAGGATATCGTAATTATTAAAAATGGTCAGGTAATCCGGTCTGAAACCAGGGAAGATCTGCTTAGCAGGGGCTATACGGTTTCCGGAAACGGCGTGCTTGTAGATACTTATTTAAGAGGAAAAGAGGTAATCGGTTCAGAAGCTTTAGGAGGCTTGAAAACGGCGTATGTGATTGGCAGGCCGGACCGGGCAAATCTTCCAGAGGGATTAGAGATAACGGGGCTGGATCTGCAAAAATTATTTATTCAGCTGACAAATTAGGGGGAAAGAATATGAAACTGTGGTCGGTATATAGATATCAGATGAGAGAGTATGTGAGTTCCGCAATAGGCTACGTAGCTGTAGTATTGGCATTAATTATACTATTCAGTGGATTGGTTGTGTTCGGGAAGATTGGTGCTGACGGCTCTTTTACTGGGTTTGAATTTGGAACCGTTATATTTGGTTTTGTAATGGGGTGCTCATGCTTTCAGGAGGGATTCTTGCTGATGGTTCAAAATGGAGTCTCCAGAAAATCCATATTTTCAGGCAGAATCATTACTACGATTATCAGCAGCTTTGTGCTTGCGCTGCTCAATGTGCTTTTAATGCTGGTTTGCCAGATAATTGTTCACTTTAATGATGCTATCATGTTGGAAATGAATATTCTTAAGGTCATGTACCCGAAAATGCTGGGAGAAATGGCAGGCCTGCCTTTGTTCTTCACCAATATCCTTTATTGGAGCCTGGCGCTTATACTGGCTACGCTTCTTGGATTTGCAATCAGTTCCTTGCTGTACCATCTGTCAAGAGCAGCTAAGATTATATTAGGAGTCGGTCTATCCGTATTTGCAGTAGTTTTACTTCCGATTATAGATGTGGTTTTGACAAAAGGAGTATTGTTTAAGAAGATTGCGGACTTTTTCATGATAGTCATGGGAGAAAAAAGCCAGAATCCATTTATTGCAGTGCTTACATTTCTGGTAGGTTCGGTTATCCTTGGAGCAGTCAACTATGTATTAATTACCCGTGCCCAGGTGCAGAAATAGAGGGGGAAGATATATGAGGTTAAAATCAGTTTTTAAATATCAGTTCCGGGATTATAAAATTTCATATATAATCTTTTTTGCAATTTTACTTTTTCTGGAAGTGGCAAATCTTGTAGGTATTAAGCTCAGTGGACTGGAAGATAAAGGGGTTTATTTCCGCAACGAGTCTATGGTGGTATTGGCCGGATTTATTATGGGAGCGAACGCTTTTCGGGAAAATTTTCAGATGCTGATGCAGAATAATGTAAGCCGTAAAATGATAGAGGCGGGCAGAATGTTAAATACGCTGTTAAGCGGAGTTATACTGGCGGTACTTTGCAGGCTTGTTTCCCTGGTTTATGAACTGGCGGCACTGGGAGACGGCCGCTTGCGGGCAGGAAGTATATTTGGCATTATCTACCCTGCGTTTTGGGAGCGGGCAAATGGATTGGAAAAACTGGGCGTAGAATTACTTTTCTGGGCAGGGTTTATCATTTTATTTACCATGATCGGGTATTTTTTCGGGGCGTTGTATTATAATCTGGGTAAAGTTCAAAAGACATTGCTCAGCATTGGAATCCCGGTATTCCTGCTGCTAGTTCTGCCAATAGTAGATATGTTTGCAGCAGGGGGGAGAATATCAAAATTCTTTTTCGGGTTACTTAAACTGCTGCTGGGAGGTATGAACGGGAATCCGCTATGGTCGTTTTTTACTACATTGATGGGGGCAGTATTATTTGGCGGCATAGCCGTATTGATTACATTAAGATCCCCGGTGCAAAAATAAAAAAGAGGCGCTTTAACCAAAATCTATACGAACCTGGATTTTTGGTTAAAAGCGTCTCTTTCCTTTTTAAAGAGTTATCTTAAAATAATAAAGCCCATAAATACGGCATATCCCAGTAACATGATCCATCCTTCCATTCGACTCAGAATTTTGCGCTGGAGTGCAAAAGCAAATACTACTATACTGGCTATGATCAGAATAATGATGTCATAGATGGAGAACAGGTTGACTGCAACAGGATGAAGAGCTGACGATGCACCTAATACCAGAAGGATATTGAAGATATTTGATCCAACTACATTTCCCAGTGCAATATCGTTTTCTCCTTTTCGGGATGCAACTATGGAGGTTACCAGTTCCGGAAGGGAGGTTCCAAGGGCTACGATGGTGAGACCAATCAGAGTCTGGCTCAGTCCGAAGGATTCCGCTATGGAAACGGCACTGTTTACTACCAGATCACCGCCGATGACGATGGCAGCCAGACCGCCAATGATGCAGATACCGCTTATAAGCGGAGATAACTGCTTGATGTCCTCCGTAGGATCTAATTGAATTTCATTTCGGCTTTTCAATGCACTTTTTACGGTAAATATCAGGAAAAGCACGAAGAAAGCAAGCAGTATCCACCCGTCCGTCTTGCCTACTTCACGATCCAGTGACAGTAGAAGTAACACGACGGTAATCAAAATGGAAAAGGGAAACTCGCGTTTTAAAACGGAGCGTGTAATGCCCATTGGTTTGATAGCGGCACATACACCTACCACAACCAGCAGATTGAAAATATTAGAACCGATTACATTACTCAGTGCCAGTTCGTTTTGCGCCTCTATGGCAGCGGTGATACTGACGGAAGCTTCCGGCATGCTTGTACCAAAGGCGACCACGGTAAGACCGATGATGACGCTGGGAATACGGAGAAGCCTTGCAATATTGGAACTGCCTTCTACAAAGTAGTCGGCACCTTTAATAAGCAGTACAAATCCTATCAATAGCAGAACGTAAGTTAACATTTTTTTCCTCCTTAAATGACCTGTTGTCATCATACTGAATTACCAGAATTTTGTCAAATAATTTTATCAGATTTATGTGTAATTATCCGCAGCTATTGCCAAGAATAATGATCGATGTTATTATTTCCTATATTAAGCAAAAAACAACTGGTAAAATAATTACAGTAAATTTTGATAAATCAAAATAGGTAGGAAGGCAGAAAATGAGCTTGGGTAATAACAAAATAAAATCTTATCAAATAACAAAGTGGTGCCAGGAACTTTTACGTGTTCAGGTACCGGAAAATGGATTTTATATAGATGCTACAACCGGCAACGGACACGACACATTGTTTTTGTGTGGGCTGGCAAAGGAACAGGGTCATGTACTGGGATTTGATATCCAGCAGCAGGCGTTGGATCATACAAGAGAAATGCTTGTAAGGAATCAAATGGAAGACCGGGCAGAACTGATTTGTGACAGCCATGTAAATATGGGACAATACGCAGAGAAAGAAAGTGCGGATGCTATCTGCTTCAACTTTGGTTATCTGCCCGGTGGAGACCATGCACTTGCAACTAAGCCGGGAACCAGTTTGGAGGCGATTAGGGAAGGATTAAAACTTCTAAAAAAGGGCGGTGTGATGAGTTTATGCATCTATAGCGGGGGTGACAGCGGATTTGAGGAGCGGGATGTAATTCTTTCGTTTTTAAGAGATCTGGACGACCAGAGATATATCGTGATCGTAAATCAATATTTTAACCGCAAAAATAACCCGCCTATACCGGCATTTATTATTAAGAAATAAAAATGGAGAAAGAGGGAAACCTATATGTTAAATATTATTTTTGAAGATGACCAGATACTGGTATGCGAAAAGCCTTCCGGAGTGGCGGTACAAAGTGCGGGAATTGGCACAATGGATCTGGAGAGCAGGATAAAAAATTATCTGAGCACTCAAAACAATGGAGCGGGAGAGCCTTATCTGGGAATTGTCCACAGGCTGGACCAGCCGGTTGGAGGTGTTCTGGTATTTGCAAAAACAGCATCTGCCGCTGCGTTCTTGAGTAAACAGACCGGTAATGGAGAGATGGACAAACGGTATCAGGCGGTTGTATGTGGAAAACTTCCCGAAAAATCAGGTGTACTTGTGGATTATTTGTTCAAGGACGGAAAAACCAATACCTCCAGGATAGTGAAAAAAGATCAAAAAGGTGCAAAAAGGGCAGAGCTGCATTATGAGGTTCTAAATGAAACGGAGGATTTGTCTTTACTGGAAATCCATTTGATTACCGGACGCCATCATCAGATCCGGGTGCAGATGGCTGGTGCAGGAACACCGTTGTCCGGGGATAAGAAATACAATCCCAAAGCAGACAGCAAACAGAAGACCACGATCGGTTTATATGCCTGTAAATTGAGCTTCATTCATCCAAAAACAAAAAAGAAGATGGTATTTTCCTGTGATCCGAAGGGTGATGCGTTTTCCATATTTACCACCAGATAATGACATGTCGGTTATTGCCAGTTGTACCAGATGTCTGTTTTTCAAAAATGAATAATGAAAGTTAATCTGCACATCCTAGTACAGCAGTAAATAAAATACTGCTTTGGAGTGTGATCTGAAAATGATACAGCCACGCTCTGAACTTACATTACAGGAGGGCGAAAGGATGGGCAAAGCAGAAAAATATAAAGAAGTACTTATTGTCATAGGGATTGCAATTGCGGTATTCATAGGAATGAAATATCTGCTGCCATTTGTAGCCCCTTTTTTTATTGCTTATATTATTGTACGAATACTGAATCCCTTTGTGAAACGGCTGCAGAGAAGGATAAAATTAAAAAAAGAATGGCTGGCGGCTATTGTCCTGGGCTTTTTTTCTATACTGCTAATTGTTGGCCTGTATTATCTGACGGTTCAGCTGTTTGCTCAGATTAAAGCCATTGTATCGAATCTGGACAGCTACGAAAAAGAATTTCGTCTGATCCTTGGAAACTGCTGTTCCGCTATGGAGCAGACCCTTGGGATTCAGGCAGAGGCAATTGAAGACTTTGTCTATCAGAACATAGAAGTTATGACAGACCGTCTCCAGGTCTATATTGTCCCGGATATGTTTAATTATTCCCTCCAGTATCTCCTTGGATTTGTAAAAGCAGCCGGGCTGTTTTTTGCCTTATTTGTATCTGTATTGCTGTTGCTTAAGGACTATGATGAAATACATGACAAATTAAAAAAGTTTGAGCTGTACCGCAGAACAGCCACGGTATTAAACCGGCTCTGGGGGCTTGGAGGCGCCTATTTTAAAGCCCAGCTGATCATAATGAGTATCGTATCTGTGATCTGTGTTGCCGGGCTTTGGTTGATCCGCTATCCCTATGCCCTGCTGGTCGGGCTGCTGATCGGGGTATCGGATGCCCTTCCCTTTATTGGAACCGGAACCATTCTCATACCCTGGGCGCTGGTCTGTGCCCTCCAGGGTGATTTTGTACATGCTGCCGCATATGCAACTTTATTCTTTGTTGCAAATACAACCAGGGAATTTCTTGAACCTAAAATGATTGGAAAAAAACTTGGTGTTTATCCCATTGTAATTGCAGTTGCAGTATATGCAGGAATCTGCATTTATGGTGTCGCCGGCGTAATACTGGGACCGTTGACTTTGCTGGCAATTGTGGAGATTTACAAGGAAATTAAAAGAGGAGAAGCAATTGAAGAGTAGAAATTGCCTGTTTTTACAGGGTTATCCATGCCTGACACAGCATCATTGACAATTCTATTGTATTTATATATCATATAAGATAGAATAATAGAGAATTAAAATAAAGGTTCAGGGAGGCATAAATGTACAAAGTATTATTAGTTGATGATGAAGCGCTCATTCGAGAGGCAATCAGTGAAAATACAAGGTGGAATGAATTGGGTTATGAACTGGTCGGTGCTTGTAAAAATGGAAAAGAGGCTATGGACATGATCATCCAGAATCCGCCGGATCTCCTTCTGACAGATATCTGTATGCCTCATGTGGACGGCATGGAACTTACAAAATTTGTATATGAACAGTATAAAGATACGAAAGTAGTAATTATCAGCGGCTATGATGAATTCGAATATGCAAAAAAGGCAGTGAAATATCAGGTAGTAGAATACATCCTGAAGCCGATAACCGCCTTTGAACTGTCGGAAACACTGCTTAAGGTAAAAGAAGCCCTGGATGCGGAGCAGTTAAAAAAACAGAATATGAAGAAAATACGCGGAGCTTATATCAGTAACCTGCCATTGATGCGCGGGCGTTTTTTAATTGGACTTTTACAGGGCAATGTAAACGAGGATACCATAGAGGACAAGCTTCTGGATTATCAGATTCAGCTAAAGGGCAGCCAGTTTATGGCAGCGATGGTTATAGGGGATGACCTTTCCCCATTTTTAAGCCAGGAAGCAGATACAAAGACAGATCTGGCTTATTTCGCCATTTTTAATATTGCATCCGAGATTATTGCATCTTACGGTACCGGGGTGACTTTCCAGGCATTTGAAGAAAAAACTGTCATAATTTTTTCTGGAAATGGTGAGTTGGAAGAAATGGCCCTGCGGGTCTGCGAGGAAATTCAGGAGGCAATTTTAAAGTACTTAAAAATTGAATGTACCATTGGCCTTGGAACGGCAGTAAATTCCCTGTCCCAGGTTTACAGTTCTTTTAATGATACCAAAAAGGCAATGGAATATCGTTTTCTGCTGGGTGGCAATCAGGTAATTTACGCCAAAAATTTAAGGGATAATCAGGAAATCCAGAATGTGGATGTTTCAAAATGGGCAAATCAGATTGTCCTGGCGATTAAAACCAACAATGAACATGAAATCAGGAAATATGTGCTTGGTTTTGTACAGTCACTAAGAGATGCCTATGTGACAAAGAACAGAAGTATATTCTATGTTCAGAATATGGTGCTGTCCATTATGAATGAGCTGGATGCGTCTACATTAAGCGAAAGTGATATCTTTATAGAAGAAAGAGAACTGTTAAATTCAATCTATGAGAAGGAACACCTGACGGATATTGCAGAGGATCTGATTCAGTTTGGCAAGACCCTGTCCCACAGTATGAAAGACCAAAAGGACAGCTACTGTAAGAAACAGGCACTTCAGGCGCTGGATTACATAGACAAGAACTATGGGGATTCCAAGATATCCCTGAATTCAGTTTGCCTGCATCTGGCGATGAGCACAAGCTACTTTAGTTCTATTTTCAAAAATTATACCGGGGAGACTTTCATTGAAGCACTGACCAAGAAGCGGATTGAAAAGGCAAAATCCCTGATTGAGAATACGGCAAAGAAAACCTATGAAATTGCAGAAGACGTGGGATACAGTGATCCCCATTACTTCAGTATTACATTTAAAAAAATTACAGGAATGACTCCTACAGAATATGCTAAAAAGATGAGGTAATTTATGGATAAGAAAAAAAGGGGTGAGGCAGTGCGGTTTCTATTTCACTTTAAAAGTATACGTAATTCGATGTTGTTTTCCTTTACCCTGGTTGTTGTTCTTGCACTGCTCATATTCCTTCTTTTCTCTTTGAACTATACGGAAGAAACGGTTTTGGACAACTCCAAGGACTATACCAAGCAGCTGGTGGAACAGGTTAATTCTAATATTGATTCTTATATCAGCTATATGGAATCCATTTCCCAGATGGTTACCGACCATTCCGATGTAGTGGATTATCTGTTTGGCGACGAAGGCAAGGGTGAAGTCCTGAAGAGACGTCTGCTAGAGCAGTTTAAAACAGTTCTGGATACCAGGGAAGATATCTATAATATTGCGGTCATCGCGGATAATGGCAAGATGGTTTTAAACCGGGGGATTGCTGATCTGAACCCTAACGGAGATATCAGGGATAAGCCCTGGTATATCAATACCATGAAGGCAAACGGTGCTGCGGTGGTGTCCGGCTCCCATGTACAAAATGCATTTAAGGATAAATATCAGTGGGTAGTTACACTGAGTAAGGGGTTGATCAATCCGGCTACCCATAAGATTGAAGGAATCTTTTTTATTGATTTAAATTACAGTGCCATTAAGAGCCTATGTGAAAAAATCAGCCTGGGAAATAAAGGGTATATGTTCATCCTGGACAAAGACGGCAGTATCATTTACCATCCCCAGCAGCAGCTTCTGAACAGTGGGTTAAAAGTTGAGGCCATTGACCGTGTTCTGAATCAGAAAAACGGAAGCTTCATTGCGGATGATGCAATCGGAAGTAAATTATATACGGTCAGTACCTCCAGTGAAACCGGATGGACAATCGCCGGTGTCTCTTACATAGGGGAACTGATCAAGAACAAAGATGAAATGCAGGTATTTTATCTGGTGATTGCCTCCGGCCTGTTTGCCCTTGCCATGGTACTGGCTGTTGTGTTGTCAAAAGAAATTACGAAGCCCATTAAGGATCTGAAGGATTCCATGAAAGAAGTGGAACAGGGGAATTTCCAGAATGCCGCATTTGTCAGCAAGGGAGAAAATGAAGTGGCAAGCCTTGGGAAATCCTTTAATATTATGACTGGTAAGATTCAGAACCTGATGGAGGAAAATGTAAGGGAACAGAAAGAAAAAAGAAAGAGCGAGCTGAAGGTTCTGCAGTCCCAGATTAATCCGCATTTTCTGTATAATACGCTGGATTCCATTATATGGATGTCAGAAGGCGGGAAAAACCGTGAGGTTGTCCAGATGACATCGTCTCTGGCAAAGCTTTTGCGCCAGAGTATCAGTAATGAGGATGAAATAGTTACAATTGGAAAAGAACTGGGATATACCAGAGAATATCTGACGATTCAAAAAATGCGTTACCGGGATCAGTTGGAATTTGAAATAGACGTGCCTGACCGGATCCAGAGAAAGAATATTGTAAAGCTGGTTGTTCAGCCGATTGTGGAAAATGCAATCTATCATGGCATCAAATACAAAGAGACAAAAGGCATGATCTATATTACCGGAGAAATTACGAAAGAGAAGATTATTCTCTGCATCCGGGATAATGGAGTAGGTATGGAAAAAGAGATACTGGACCATGTTCTGGAGAACAAGCGTCCGGACGAAGTATCCAATAAAGTAGGGGTCTATAATGTCCATAACCGCCTGCAGCTGTATTACGGCAAGGGATATGGACTGGTTTATGAGAGCACGCCGGGGATTGGGACAAGTGTATACGTAACGATACCAAATGATGAAATGGAGGAAGCTGCGTATGACGAAGAGTAAAAAATCAATTCTGGTCATCCTGGCAGTTGGGGCAGTGCTGCTGTTCACAGGCTGGGCGTTGATTGGACACTGGCAGGGGAAGACCAGTCCGGTTAAGATTGTATTTATCCCTAAGATTGTGGATGATTCAGATTTCTGGGGATCTCTCACAGAAGGCGCCCAGGTGGCGGCAAAGGAATACGATGCGAATATGACTATTACCGGAGCTGATTCAGAGAACGACTATGTGAGACAAAGGGAACTGCTGCTTCAGGCGGCTGAAGACAGGCCTGACGTTATTATGATTGCGCCCAGTAGTTTTACAGATATCACGGATGCAATTAAACAGACACTGGAAATGGGAATTAAGGTAGTGCTGGTGGATTCATCCATCAATCAGGAACTGGGTTTAACACTGGTGGCAACCGACAATTTCCAGGCAGGACAGAAAATGGGAGATTTTATAAAGAATAATCTGCCGGACAATGACCCGGTCATCGGTATTGTGGCGCATGTAAAAGGATCTTCCACTGCCATGGAACGAGAGCATGGATTGCGGGACGGACTGGGAGAATATGAAAAAAATATTGTAGATACAGTTTTTTGCAATTCCAATTATCAAAAGGCATATGAAGTGACTAAAGAGATGCTGGAGAAAAATCCCGGGATTAATGTCATAGCCGGGTTAAATGAATATTCGGCGGTAGGGGCTGCCCGGGCAGTAAAAGATCTGGGTCTTGCAGGTAAGATTACTATGGTTGGATTCGACAGTTCTATAGAAGAAATCCAATTGCTGGAAGAAGGCGTCTTTAAGGGCATTATTATTCAGAAGCCCTTTAATATGGGCTATCTTGGCGTACAGAAGGCAGTGGAAATTGCCCACGGAACCGTCGTAGAGAAAAATGTGGATTCCGGATCGGAATTAATTACAAAAGATAATATGTATACGGAAGAAAATCAAAAATTGCTGTTCCATTTTCGGGAATCTAACTAATTATTTGATAAAGGAGGCAGCGCTTTTGGGCATCAAACAGGCACGGAATGGGGAAATTCTGATATATTTCTCCGTTTCGTGCCTGTTTCGTATTATGTTTAAAGTTACACGGCCTGGGGCGTGTCTTTCATCCGGTACAAATCTGCTGGGAACTATCACGTACATCCGCCGGAAATTTTCAAAAAGTCTCTAAAAAGTAAAAATTTTATCATACAGTAAGATTTTTACCTTTTCTAAGAAGATATTCTATTGTTATATTCATAGTTTAGACATATAATGTTCATTAGTTAGAGGAAAGTTATTTAATAACTGCAAAAAAAAGAAATGGAAGGTGAGAACGTGGGTGATGTAATACTGACAATGAAAGGCATTGATAAGTCTTTCCCCGGAGTCCATGCCTTAAAAGAGGTTAATCTGGAATTAAAAAAAGGTGAAGTTCATGCACTTATGGGTGAGAACGGAGCCGGTAAATCAACTTTGATGAAAGTATTAACCGGAATTTATGCTAAGGACAAAGGTACCATTACATTTGAGGGTAAAGAAGTAGAGTTCAAAAGCCCAAAAGAAGCTCAGACAGCAGGTATCGTTATTGTGCATCAGGAATTGAACATGATGAATCATTTGACTGTTGCTCAAAATATATTTATCGGACGCGAAAGCATGAACGGTAAAATGATCAATGACAGAAAGATGAATGTCGAAGCACAAAAATTATTTGATTTATTGAATATTGATATTGATCCTAAGGATACGATGGGACATCTTACAGTAGGAAGGCAGCAGATGTGTGAAATTGCAAAGGCTATTTCAACGGATGCAAAGGTGATTGTATTTGATGAACCGACGGCTGCACTTACGGATGCTGAAATCACTGACTTGTTTAAGATCATCGATGACCTTCGCAAGAAGAATATCGGAATCATCTACATATCTCACAGAATGGATGAAATTAAGCGGATTACTGACAGAGTAACAGTTATGCGTGACGGTGAGTATGTAGGAACAATCGTAACAAAAGATTCCACCAAGGATGATATCATCAATATGATGGTTGGACGTGTTGTTTATGAAGACCCCAAAGAACACAGCAATGTACCTCCAAATGCGCCGGTTGTATTAAGTGTTAAAAACTTAAATGCCGGAAAGATGGTCAGAAATGTCAGCTTTGATCTTCACAAAGGAGAAATCCTTGGCTTCTCAGGACTTATGGGAGCCGGAAGAACAGAGACAGCAAGAGCATTGTTCGGAGCCGATAAAAAAGACAGCGGTGAAGTATATATCAATGGCAAAAAGGTTGAGATCAAGAGTCCTCAGGACGCAGTAAATGCGGGTATCGGATACCTGTCAGAAGACAGAAAGCGTTTCGGCGTAAATGTTGAAAAAACAGTAGCTGAAAATACGACGATGGCTTCCCTGGAGAACTTTACAAACGGTCTTTTCATCGATAAGAAAAAAGAAAAAGAAGTTACCAGGAAATATGTAGAAGCTTTAAAGACAAAAACACCTTCGATTGAACAGAAAGTAAAGAACTTATCTGGCGGTAACCAGCAGAAGGTTGTTATAGCAAAATGGCTTACCAGAGACTGTGACATCCTGATATTCGACGAACCTACCCGTGGTATTGACGTCGGTGCAAAGAGTGAGATTTATGCTCTGATGAATGAACTTGTAAAAGATGGAAAATCCATTATCATGATTTCATCAGAACTTACGGAAGTACTTCGTATGAGTGACAGAGTCATCATCATGTGCGAAGGCCGTAAGACTGGAGAGCTTACAATTGAAGAAGCTTCTCAGGAAAAGATCATGCATGCTGCAACATTAAGAGAATAATCAGGAGGTTAAGAGAAAATGGCAGAGCAGAAAAAAGGAAAGTTAGGAAGTATTGGAACGCAGAAATTGGTAGCCGTACTGGCACTGGTTGTATTATTTATCTTCTTTTGTATAGCCGGAAACAATTTTGCTCAATATAGTACATTTATCAGTATTTTAGATTCATCTTATTACATTGGATTTTTAGCAATTGGTGTAACTTTTGTAATTATTACAGGCGGAATTGACTTATCAATCGGTACAGTCTGTGTCTGCTGTGCATTGATCGGTGGTACTTTATTTAATAAAGCAGGCCTTCCGATGGCACTTTGTATGGTAGTAATCTTAGTTTTAGGTATCTTATTCGGTATGGCAAACGGCTTAATGGTTTCCGTAATGGGACTGCCTGCATTTATCGCTACACTGGGTATGATGATGATCACAAGAGGTTTAGGTTCTATCGTAACAGCAACAGCAAGTGTTACTTTCCCACAGGGTGAGTCAGCAGGAAGCTGGTTTAGAAATATCTTCAAGTTCCAGGGAGAAGGACTTCCGTTAGCCGGAATTCCAACAGGATTTATCTTATTGATTGTATTGGCAATTATTATGTCCATCTTCTTAAATAAAACCCGTCCGGGACGTTACATCCTTGCATTAGGAAGTAATAAAGAAGCAACCAGACTGTCTGGTGTAAACGTAGTAAAATGGGAAACATTAGCATATGTAATCAGTGGATTCTTTGCAGCATTAGCAGGTATCTCCTATGCAGCAGTTTACTTAACCATCATGCCTGGTACAGGTAATGGTTACGAATTGGATGCAATCGCCGGCGTAGTTATCGGTGGTACATCTCTTTCCGGTGGTGTTGGTTCCGTATCCGGTACTTTAATTGGTGTATTCATCATGTCCGTACTGAAAACAGGTCTTCCATTTATTGGATTGCAGCCTCACTATCAGTTATTTATTACTGGTTTCGTATTAATCATCGCAGTATTTGCCGATGTTTATAACAGAAGAAAACAGGGTTAATCAGTAGCAGCTATTAATGTTATTCAGTCTTCCTGCAATATGCAGGAAGATCAAAATAAAAACTTCAAATTCTATTAAGGGAGGATTTAACAATGAAGAAAAAAGTGATTAGTGTAGTATTAGGCGTATCTATGGTAGCAGCTTTAGCCGTAGGGTGTGGAAGTTCCGAAACAAAAACAACTGAAGCAGCAACAAAAGCAGCTTCAGAAAAAGAAACTACAGCAGCAACAACTGAGGCAGCAAGCGAAGCAGCATCTGAGGCAACTACAACAGAAGCAGCAGGAAGCGAAGCAACTTCAGAAGCTTCTACTACAGCAGCAGCTACAGGCGATTACAGTGATGTTACAGTTGAAATCGTTGCAAAAGGTTTCCAGCATGACTTCTGGAAAGCTGTTAAGTTAGGTACCGAAAAAGCTGCAGAAGAACTTGGATTAAAAGGAACAAACTTCGTTGGACCACAGAATGAAAGTGCTATTCCAGAGCAGGTTGAGCAGTTAAAGAATGCAATCAATAAAAAACCAAGTGCTATTTGTCTTGCAGCTCTTGATACAGAAGCAGTATTAGGTTCTTTAAATGATGCACAGGCATCCGGAATCCCGGTTGTTGGATTTGACTCAGGTGTACCAGATGCTCCGGAAGGTGCAATTGTTGCTAATGCAGCTACAGATAACTATGCAGCAGGCGAGCTTGCAGCAGAAAAATTATATGACCTGATCAAAGACAAAGTAACAGATCCGGCTGAAACAGTAAGAATCGGCTGTGTATCTCAGGATGCTACATCTCAGTCTATCGGTGAACGTACTGGCGGTTTCATTGATAAAATGGTTTCTTTAATCGGAGCTGACAAAACTTCTGTTGAAGGACATGACAAATACAATGCAAAAGTTGACGGAGCAAAGGTTATCATCGAAGTAGGTATTCCTGCAACAACAGATGATGCAGCATGTGTTACAGTAGCAAATACACTGTTAAACAAAGCTGACTTAGTAGCAATTTATGGTTCTAACGAATTCTCAGCTAAGAATATCGTTACAGCTAATGAAAGTTTACAGAAACTTGGCGCTGACAAAATCATCGCTGTAGGATTTGACTCCGGTAAAATCCAGTTACAGGCAATCAAAGATGGTATCTTCGCAGGATCTATCACACAGAACCCAGTACAGATCGGTTACCAGGCAGTTACTTTAGCAGCAAAAGCAGCTAAAGGTGAAGAAGTAGCTGATGTTGATACAGGATGCTTATATTACACAGCTGAAACTATGGAAGATCCAGACATCGCTCCTTGTCTGTACGAATAATCCGTAGATTGTACTGAACTACTTTTAACTCATAGTTTTAATTTAATATGCTTCAAAACGGAATAGAGAGTGGATTGTAAATTCCCTCTCTATTTTTGTATTTAAATTGCTTGGTAAATTGTGGGAATAATGGATAAAACATTCTGAATACTCAGAATTTTTTATAAAATAAACCAAATATACAAGAAAAGGAGAAGAGGTATGAAGAAAACGTGGAAAAGATTTGTGTCGTCAGCAATGACCGCAGCGATGATCGTACCGGGAGTTTTGGCGCCGGTGAGCTCGTTGAGCGCTAAGGCGGAAGCCCGGGAAGCAAACAGGGAGGGTGTCTACAGCATTGATTTAAGTGATAATGGAACTATAGCACCAGCTCCATGGGGGGTAACACCGAGCCAGAATCAATACGATTACCAGAAACAGGAATTAGCTGCGTTTTGTCATTTCGGCATGAATACTTATACCAACACGGAATGGGGTAATGGGAAGGAATCACCAAGCAGTTTTGCACTTGAAAATGATTTTGATGCAGATAACATGGTAAAATCATTGCAGGATGCAGGATTTAAGAAGTTAATCATTACGGCTAAGCATCATGATGGATTTTGTATATGGAGAAGCAAGTATACAGATCATGATCTGGAAAGTACTGATTATAAGGGGGACGTGCTGAAGGAAATTTCCGCAGCATGTACAAAGTACGATATGGATATGGGATTATATTTATCACCGTGGGATGTAAATAATCCTTCATACGGATATCGTGATGAAGAGGGAAATCCAACTGATAAAGAGCATGACGTTTTAGATTATAATGAATATTATAATAACCAGCTCCAGGAGATTCTGGGAAATAACGAATATGGAAATAACGGACATTTCGTAGAAGTGTGGATGGATGGAGCAAAGGGCGACGGTTCCATGGCTCAGGATTATGATTTTGACTTATGGTTTGATACAATCCAGAAAAATGAAGGAATTGCTTCTAAAAAATATGAATCTGATTGTATGTTATTTGGTGCACAATCCCGTACAACTGTACGTTGGATCGGGAATGAAAGCGGTTTTGCCAACGAAGAGACCTGGTCGAAATCAAGAGTGGATAAAGAGAGAGATACCATTGACAGCAGACAGGTAGGGGGAGCAACCTCGGGATACCATGACGGCAATCAATGGACAGTTCCGGAGGTAGATGCAAAGATTACATCGGGATGGTTCTGGGGACCGGGTAAGAAGACACCCCTCAGTCTGGAACAGCTATCCAATATGTATTTCGATTCTGTTGGGCATGGTGCGGTTCTGTTATTAAATATACCGCCGAACAGGGAAGGCACGATCGATCAGCCTATTCTGGACCGGGTTGCCGAATTCGGAACGAATATCAATGAGACGTTTAAGAAGAATTTAGCTGCGCAGGAAGGCGTGACTATTTCTGCATCATCGGTAAGGGGAGATGATATTGCGTACTCACCGGATAATTTAAAAGATAATAATGATGATACCTATTGGACCATGGATGATGGCTCCACTACAGGTTCCATAACGATAGACCTTGGATCAACCAAAACATTTGATGTGGTATCCATAGAAGAAGCAATTAAGCTGGGACAGCGTGTTTCTTCCTTTACAGTGGAATACCAGAACCAGGGCGGGGAATGGAAAAAGTTTGCAGAAGGGACTACAATTGGTCCGAAAAAACTCTGCCGTAAAACTCCTGTAAAAGCAGATAAGGTACGCATTAATATTACCGGATCTTATGCAGTTCCTGTAATCAGTGAAGTAGGACTCTATAAAGCATCCCAGGGCTTTGAAGTAGGTCAGGCTATCCCGGATGGCCTGGATAACATCGACATCAAAGATACGGATACGACAGATGGAATTGGATTTGAAATCGGAAACGGATGGACTCAGGAAACCGGTTCCCAGTACACAAATGGTACAAACATGTGGGCAAATCCAGGTGCTGAAGTAACGCTTAAGTTTAAAGGGACAAAAGCATGGCTTTTAGGAACACAGGACCCGAATCACGGAACAGCAGATCTGTATATTGACGGTGCTTCAGAGCCTGTAACCATTGACACAAATGCATCCAAGAGAGCAGTTGGACAGGTCTTATATGAAACTCCGGATTTAGAGGATGGACAGCACACCATCAGACTGGTAGTGAAGAACAAAGCAATCGGACTGGAAGCGGCATTAGCATTAAATAATGGCGGAAAAGGAATGTTTGAATTAGAACAATCTTCCTATACCGTACCGGAAGATACGGTAAATGAGTTTGTGGTAAAACGTATCGGAGGTTCCAAAGGCAGAGCAACCGTTCTGTTCCAGGATAATCCGGGAACAGCAGTGCAAAGTGATTACATACCCACAGAGGGAATAGAACTGGTATTTGAAGAGGGAGAAACTGAAAAAACAGCCCATGTAACAACAAAACGCCAGACATTAAATACCGGTGATCTGTACTTCAGCGTTGACCTGGTAGAGCCATCCGATGGCACGGTACTTGGATTTAAGCCATCTGCCCGTGTAACCATTACAGATGCTGATAAGATCACAAAAGCAATGGTGTCAGAACTGATTGCATCTACCGACTCCCTGGTAAGCGCCTATTACAAGGAAGACAGCTGGAACGCAATGCTGGATGCCAAAAAAGAGGCTCAGAAGGTTGTTGATAATGAAAGTCCAACCGGAGTTGCAATCACAAATGCATATAATAATCTGAAGGCAGCGATTGACGGACTGGTGTCCAGAGATCCATACACAGAAGAAGATCCGTTTGTCTTCCCGGCATATAAAGATCAGTCGAAGCTTCTGGAAGCAGAATTTTTTGCACTGGATCCGATTGAAGGAAATAAATATGTAAGAATAACGGAAAGTGACCAGGCAAGCAACAAGAAAGAAGTAAACTGGTTTGAGCCTGGCAATAAAATTATTCTTCACTATACCGCTGAAAAAGCAGGTACCTACAATCTGGAAGCTACCTATCGCAGCGGCAGGGCACAGAACAATCCAAATGCCTTTGTATGGAGTGGTGACAAGATTGAAAGCGGCAGCCAGGATGTATACGGGGAAGAGGGAGCCACAGAATATCACAAAGTGGTACTTCCGATTAAGATTACAGAAGCAGGTGCCGGAACCCTTATCTTTACAGCGGATGCAAAAGCAGGACCGGTAATTGATAAGTTTGAAATTACACCAAATGAAATTGACTACGTTAAGTTCCAGATAGATGCATCAGCAGGAGAACACGGTAGTATCAGTGATGCAGGTGATAATGAGGTTTATCAGGGAACAGATAAGAAATTTGTGATCACACCTGCTGGAAATTACAAAATTGATGATGTATTAGTAAATGGCGAATCGGTAAAAGGCCAGTTAGTGGTTGAAGATGAGGCAGCAAATTCTTATGCTTATACTTTTGAAAACATTCAGGCAAACAGCACCATTGAAGCTTCCTTTGTATTTGATCATTATACAGAAGCACTGCCATTTGCATTCCCCTCTGATGAAAGCACAGCTAATTTGGAAGCGGAGCACTTTACCTTGTATCCGGTAAATACGGATAAATATGTAAGAATATCTGATAACGATAATGCAAGCAATAAAAAAGAGATCAACTGGTTTGAACCAGGAAATGTAATTAAACTTCCGTTCACCGCAGCTCAGGCAGGTACCTATACACTCACCGCAACTTACAGAAGCGGAAGAAACTCCTCAGCACCAAATGCATTTGTATGGAGCGGTACCAACGTAGTAAGCGGCAGCCAGGATGTATTTGGACCGGATGCAGAGGTATATAAAACAGTAGAACTTCCGATTGTAGTGAGGAAGGCAGGTGCAGGTGAACTGGTATTTACAGCAGATGCAAAAGCAGGACCTGTGATCGATAAGTTTGATGTGCAGTTTACAGCTCCGGCTGCATCAGTAGAAAGTGTAGAACTGAATAAGACAAGTGCAACACTGACCCAGGTGGGAGAGACCCTGCAGTTAACGGCAACGGTAGCACCTGAAAATGCAACGAATAAAAACGTAACCTGGGAGTCATCCAATCCCGAAGCAGCAACGGTAGATGAAAACGGACTGGTAACAGCAGTTACAACCGGAACGGCTAATATTACCGTAACCACCGAAGACGGAAATAAGACAGCGTCCTGTGAAGTTACAGTAGGGCTTCGGGTAACCGGAATTGCCTTTGACGTAACGAAAAAAACATTGACGGCTGTAGGAGAGACATTCCAGTTAAATCCTGTATTTACACCGCAGAATGCAATGAACAAAGAATTAACCTGGACATCTACAAATGAAAGTGCAGCAACAGTAGATCAGAGCGGTCTGGTTACTGCAGCAGCAAATGGAAATACAGAAATCGTAGCAATTACAAAAGATGGCGGCTTTGTGGCTGCATGCAGAGTAAATGTAGAAATACCGGTGAGAGCAGAAAGTGTTTCACTGGATCGCACAACTGCAGAAATTACTACGGAAAATGGAAATATACAGTTAACGGCAACTGTAAATCCGGAAAATGCCACCAACAAAAATGTAAGCTGGGTATCTTCTGATACAGATATTGCAACCGTAGATGGAAAGGGTCTTGTAACAGCAGTTTCCGATGGGCCTGCAACGATTACCGTATCTACGGAAGATGGCGGATTTACCGCAAATTGTGTAGTTACGGTAGCAATTGTACCAGAGGTAGTACCGGTAGAAGGCATCACAATGGATGTTACGGAACACACCATGCAGAAAGCAGGCGAAACACTGCAGTTAAAACCGCAGGTACAGCCGTCTAATGCAAGCAACCAGAAAGTAACCTATAATTCCTCCAATCCGGAGGCGGCAACTGTTGATGAAAATGGCTGTGTTACAGCAATTGCAAATGGAGATGCGGTAATAACTGCAACTACAGAGGATGGCGGTTTTGAAGCAGTCTGCACCATCAAGGTAGCTATTCCGACAGCAGTAACCGGGCTTGCTTTAGACAAGAAAGAAGCAACCCTGACAAAAGCAGGCGAAACGGTAGAATTACATGCATCCGTAATGCCTGAAAACGCAACGAATAAAAATGTGTCCTGGATTTCCACAATGCCGGAAGTGGCAGATGTAGACCAGGGAGTGGTTACTGCTGTGGCAGATGGAACAACTACCATTATCGCATTAAGTGAAGACGGACATTTCACAGCAACCAGCCAGATCACCGTTTCCATTGAGAAACCAGTTACCGGAATCACTTTGAATGAGTCTCATCTGAAATTTACAAAAGCAGGTGAAACAGCCCAGCTGAAAGCGACTTTAGCACCGGCTGATGCCACTAATCAGAATGTAACCTGGACTTCATCCGATTCCAAGGTGGCAGAAGTTGACCAGAATGGTGTGGTAACGGCAGTAGCAGATGGTAAAGCAATTATTACAGTAAAATCAGTGGATGGATCATTTATGGCGTCCTGTGAGGCTGAGGTTAAGATCGAGAAACCTGTGATCTCCGTAACCGGTGTAAGCCTGAATAAGACTAATGCTGTATTATACGGCAAAGGTGCAGCCATTGAGCTGAAAGCGGAAGTATATCCTGAAAATGCTGCAAACAAAAAAGTAACCTGGTCATCAAAGGATAAAAAAGTAGCAAAAGTTGATTCCAATGGTAAAGTTACGGCTGTATCCAATGGAAAAACAGAGATTACTGTAAAAACGGCAGATGGAAATATTACAGCTAAATGTACCATTACGGTTAAAGATGACAATAAACCGGCAGTGGTAAAACCAGGAAAGGTTACGAATGTAAAAGTCAGCAGTAATAAGACACATTCAATGAAAGTTACCTGGAATAAAGTAAAAGGTGCGGATACCTACCGGGTATACGTATATAACCAAAAAACAAAAGAATGGTCTAAGGCAGGAACTACCGAAGAAACAGGCATGACAATTAAGAGGCTTCCGGTTGGTATGGAATGCAGGGTTAAAGTTGCAGCAGTAAATAAAGCAGGAAAGGGTGCTTATTCAACTGCAGTAACCACAGCTACAAGACCTAATAAAGTTACCTTAAAGTCTGTAAAGAAAACGACAGATGGCATTGCTAAACTTACATTTAGCAATGTAAGAAGCGATGGATTTGCAGTATACATGAAGGCAGGCAAAGGTAAATACAAAAAAGTGGATACTGTAAAAACTACAACAGCACTTGTAAATAAACTGAAAAAAGGCACAACCTACAGATTTAAAGTACGTGCTTACGTAAAAGCAGATGGAAAAACTTATTATGGAAAATATTCCAACGAAATTACTTACAAAGCGAAGTAAAATCTCTTGAAATTGTTTTCCAACAGTGCAATAATAGTAAAGCCATCATAGAATACGGTGCCTGGAAGTTTATAAAGGTTATATCTGATGCCTGATTATCAGGCATCAGTTGTATCATAAATTAAAACAATGCATATGTTAGGAGGACAAACAAATGTTAAAAGGAATACCACAGATTTTATCACCAGAATTATTAAAAGTATTATGCGAGATGGGGCACAGTGACCGTCTTGTAATCTCAGACGGAAATTTCCCGGCAGAGTCCATGGGAAAAGATGCAATTGTGATCCGGTGTGACGGACATGGCGTACCGGAAATCCTGGATGCTATTTTAAAAGTATTTCCGCTGGATACCTATGTAGAGAATCCGGTCAACTTAATGGAAGTAATGCCTGGAGATGATGTGGAGACACCAATCTGGGATACATACAAAGAAATCGTTGCAAAGTATGACAGCCGGGGAGATAAAGCCATTGGGAATATCGAACGTTTTGCATTTTATGATGAAGCAAAAACCGCTTATGCTATCATTGCAACCAGCGAGAAGGCTCTTTATGCAAACATTATGCTGCAAAAAGGGGTAGTGGTAGAATAGTAATGCAGGAATTAAAGTAATAGAAATATTGCCGTAGGGTAACTGACTGACAGTTATTCTGCGGCATTTTTTTACTGTAAAAAGGGGTATGTATAAAATTCCATTTTCTGCAAATATTATTTGTGTATAATGTGTAAAAAATAACACTCCAGTTAAAAGTTTGTCAAATATATATAAAAAATACGGAAAGTTTTGTGTATTATTTAGGGAAATAACTAGACATTATCTGGAAAATGTTTTAAGATAATAATACGGTAAAATATCGTAAAGGAGGCAGATGTGTGAAATATAAAAAAGATGTTTTTCGATCACTGGCAATGATCACACAAATTGGCATCAGTATGCTGGCACCGATTATCTTGTGCGTATTTGCTGGTTACTGGCTGGACAGGAAATTTGGCTGGAACACCACAATTGTCCTTCTTATTCTGGGTATCCTTGCCGGTGGACGCAATTGTTACATGCTGTTAAAAGATATGGTGAATGCGGGAGGAAAGAAAAAGGATGATTAAGAAGTTAAATCCTGTATCAAAAGAGCTGATTCTTGGCATTCTATTATGTGGGGTTATATTTCAATTTTCACTGATCTGGCTGTCCGGTTCAAAAGTGCTCTATACATCCGGGCTGTGGATTGGGATTGCAATCTCTGTTTTTCTGGCAGTTCACATGAACTGGTCTATCGAAAACGCAGTGGAAATGGATGAAAAAAGCGCTATCAGCCACATGAAGAAAATGTTCATGCTGCGTTCGCTTGTGGTGGTAGTAATATTTTTTGGCACATACCTGTTAAAGCTGGGGGATGTTGTCGCTGTATTTTTAGGTTTATTTGGATTAAAGATAGGAGCTTATCTGCAGCCGCTCCTTCATCGCTTAATTCAAAAAATAAAAAATAAAAATCTTAGTAAAGGAAGGTGAGAACGTGGGAAATGCGTATCTTTGTCAGGGCCAGCTGCTGGCGGCGGGCGGTGAAGTTGATTTTATGATTCACGGTCTGTTCAAATACAAACTGTTTGGACAGGAATTCTATATCACAACCACTCATGTCAGCATTCTGATCGTTATGATCATTCTTCTGGTATTTGCTATTATAGCAAACCGCAAGATGAAGAATCCCGATGAGATACCGGGAGGTTTTCAGAATGTGGTGGAAATGATTGTAGAGATGCTGGACAAAATGGTACATGGAAGCATGGGAAAATACGCAGGCAAATTTGCAAACTATATCGGCTCCATATTTTTGTTTATCTTTGTCAGTAATATTTCCGGACTATTTGGCCTCAGGCCGCCCACAGCAGACTACGGCGTCACGCTGCCGCTGGGTATTATAACATTTGCTATTATTCAGTACAATAATGTCAGATACAATAAGTTCGGCGCACTGACCGGTTTATTCAAGCCGCTGCCGTTTTTATTTCCAATTAACATCATTGGGGAAATTGCAGTGCCATTTTCATTATCGCTGCGTTTGTTCGGTAATATTTTATCCGGTACCGTAATGATGTCGCTGATTTATACGCTGCTGGCTCCGATTGCAATCGGATGGCCGGGATTTTTACACATCTATTTTGACATTTTTTCCGGTGCGATACAGACCTATGTATTCTGTATGCTGACGATGGTATTCGTAACGGATAAGCTTCCGGGTGATGCATAGCGCGGGGCAATGTTGCAAAAATTGTGACATAACAAGAATTATGAAAAAGTTTTTGAAGTAATCAGGCAATAATAAATATTATAATATAGGATCAGGAGGATTTCAGAATGAGCAATATAACAAATGAAGGTTTAATTTTAGCGTGTTCCGCAATTGGTGCCGGTTTGGCAATGATCGCCGGTGTAGGACCCGGTATTGGACAGGGTATTGCAGCAGGTTACGGTGCAAGTGCAGTAGGTAGAAACCCGGGAGCAAAATCTGATATCACATCTACCATGCTTTTAGGACAGGCAGTTGCAGAGACAACCGGTCTTTATGGTTTGGCGATTGCATTTATTTTACTCTTTGCAAATCCGCTTCTTGGAAAGCTTTAAGAGAAAAGGTCTGAATAATAAGCGAAAGGAGGCGAAACCTTGGAACGATTATTTAATCTGGACCCGCAGTTGATTCATGATGCGGTGCTGCTTATGATCTCGATGTTTGTAATGTTCACGTTCCTGTCATATCTGCTGTTTAATCCGGCGAGAAAAATGCTGCAAAAACGTCAGGAAAGGATCAGGACAGATATCGATACGGCCGCACGGGATAAAGAAGATGCGAAAAAGCTTATGGAGGAGTACGACAGAAGGCTTAAAGACATCAACAAAGAAGCAGAAGAAATCCTGAGTGCTGCCAGACAAAAAGCACTGAAAAATGAAGCCAGGATCATAGAAGAGGCGAAGGAAGAAGCTGGACGAATTATTGCCAGAGCCGGTGCCCAGGTGGAACTGGAGAGAAAGAAAGCGGCAGATGATATGAAGAAAGAAATAATATCCATTGCTTCGCTTATGGCTGGTAAAGTTGTGAAGGCTTCTATTGATATGGAAGCCCAGGATTCATTGATCGAGGATACTTTAAAGGAAATAGGTGATCAGACATGGCAAAGTTAGTTTCGAAAGTTTACGGCGACGCCCTGTTTGAAGTTGGACTGGAAAAAGATAGACTGGGAGAATTGGAGGAAGAGGTACTGGCTGTGCAGCAGATACTCCTTCAAAATCCAGAATTTGAACAGTTGATGCTTCATCCTAAGATTGACAATGATCAAAAAATCAAATCAATGGAGTCTGTTTTTAAAGGCAGAATCTCGGATGATTGTCTGGGATTGCTGGTCATTGTTGTTACGAAGGGGCGTTATAAAGAGCTTCCCCGGATATTTGATTATTTTATTACGAAGGTTAAGGAATATAAGAAAATCGGAACTGCCCAGGTAACATCCGCGGTTCCTTTAAAAGATGACTGGAAAAAGAAAATCGAGGCAAAACTGTTAGAAACTACGGACTATGTGAAAATGGAAATGGTATTTCAGGTAGATGAAAGCCTGATCGGCGGGTTGATTATCCGGATCGGGGACAGGGTTGTGGACAGCAGCATTAAAAGTCATCTTGTGGATCTCACCGGAAAACTTACCAGGATTTCCCTGGAAGCCTGATATAATAGATGTTCAGGAACAAGTGTGAAAGAAAATCGCTTTCGCACTAATTATTGGTGGCAGTATTGCAGGGGTATAGCGATGAGATTTCAAGAAATATGGATTTATATAAATAGCAGGAAAGAAGGTGGCAAAGCCTCATGAATTTAAGACCAGAGGAAATTAGTTCCGTTATTAAAGAACAGATAAAAAGATATTCCTCCGAGATGACCGTGTCTGATGTGGGTACGGTAATCCAGGTGGCCGATGGGATTGCCCGTATTCATGGTCTGGAAAATGCCATGCAAGGAGAGCTTCTGGAATTTACAGGAGATGTCCACGGTATGGTTCTGAACCTGGAAGAAGATAACGTAGGTGCTGTTTTGCTGGGAGATACCACCAGTATCAGTGAAGGCGATACCGTTAAGACAACCGGAAGAGTTGTAGAGGTACCGGTTGGAGATGGTATGCTGGGACGAGTTGTAAACTCCCTGGGTATGCCCATTGATGGGAGAGGTCCTATTCGGGCAGATAATTACCGCAAAATCGAACGTGTTGCATTTGGTGTAATAGCCAGAAAGTCGGTTGATACACCGCTTCAGACAGGAATTAAAGCAATTGACTCCATGGTTCCCATTGGACGGGGACAAAGAGAGTTAATCATTGGCGACAGGCAGACCGGAAAGACGGCAATCGCTCTGGATACAATTATCAATCAAAAGGGGCAGGGTGTAAAATGCATCTATGTTGCAATCGGACAGAAAGCATCTACAATTGCCGGAATTGTGAAGAAGCTGGAAGAGTTCGGTGCGATGGATTATACGACAATTGTAGCATCCACGGCAAGTGAACTTGCTCCGCTTCAGTATATTGCACCTTATGCCGGATGCGCAATCGGAGAGGAATGGATGGAAAAAGGCCAGGATGTGCTGGTGGTTTACGATGATTTATCTAAACATGCAGCGGCTTACCGTACCCTGTCATTGCTTCTTAGAAGGCCGCCAGGCCGTGAAGCTTATCCGGGTGATGTCTTCTATCTTCATTCCAGGCTTCTGGAGAGGGCAGCCAGACTGTCAGATGAACTGGGCGGCGGTTCCTTAACCGCACTGCCAATTATTGAGACCCAGGCAGGTGATGTATCTGCTTATATTCCCACAAATGTTATCTCTATTACTGACGGACAGATTTATCTGGAAACGGAAATGTTTAATGCAGGATTCCGACCGGCGATCAATGCCGGACTATCCGTATCACGTGTCGGCGGTGCGGCACAGATAAAGGCGATGAAAAAAATTGCATCTCCAATCCGTGTGGAACTTGCGCAATATAGAGAACTGGCAGCATTCTCCCAGTTTGGATCCGAACTGGACAATGATACCAGAGAGAAGCTTGCACAGGGCGAGCGGATTAAAGAAGTGTTAAAGCAGCCACAGTATAAACCCATGCCGGTAGAATATCAGGTTATGATTATTTTTGCGGCTACCCGCAAGTATCTGCTGGATATTAATGTGGAAGAGATACTGGAATTCGAAAAAGCGCTGTTTGAGTATATTGATATAAAATACCCCGAGATTCCCGAAGAAATTCGGACGACAAAGCAGATATCCGATGAAACTGCGGAAGCTCTTATAAAAGCAATCGAAGAATGCAAAGCAGAGTTTAAAGAATCCAGATAGGGTGAAAATCTTTTAGAAAGGGTGATACAATGGCTTCGATGAGAGATATCAGGCGGCGACGGGCGGGCATAACCAGCATTCAGCAGATTACAAAGGCTATGAAGCTGGTATCCACCGTAAAGCTGCAGAAGGCAAGGACCCATGCAGAACAGTCCAAGCCGTATTTTGAGCGGATGTATGCTGTGGTAACATCCATGCTTGCCAGGTCAGGCAAAATGGATCATCCCTATCTGAAACCCGGAAAGTCTCCGAAGAAAGCGGTGATCGTCATCACTTCCAACAGAGGGCTTGCAGGCGGGTATAATTCCAATGTTACAAAGCTGATAACAGCAGGAGATTGGAAAAAGGAAGATCTGGAGATCTATGCCATAGGACGCAAAGGAAGGGAATCCCTTGAGAAAAAAGGATATCATATCCGGGGTGATTACAGCGAAGTAATCAATGCACCCATGTTCCAGGATGCACAGGAGATCAGCAAAGAAGTGCTGGATGCTTTTGCCCGGGATGATATTGGTGAAATCTACGTTGCCTATACCTCATTTAAAAATACGGTAGTTCATGAGCCGAAATTGATGAAGCTCCTTCCGGTGGAATTTGCGGAAGGCGAGTTATCGAGGGAGGACAAAATGTCGCTGATGAATTACGAACCTGATGAGGATGAGGCATTAAATATAATTATTCCAAAGTATGTAACGAGTATCCTGTACGGATCCTTTACAGAAGCCCTGGCAAGTGAGAACGGAGCCAGAATGCAGGCAATGGATGCGGCAACAAGTAACGCAGATGAAATGATAGATAAACTGGCACTTCAGTATAACCGTGCAAGGCAGGGATCTATCACACAGGAATTAACAGAAATTATAGCCGGTGCAGAGGCGATCAGCTAGAGCGTGTTCTAATACAGGCTTTTGCCTGCAATATGCAGTGTTTAAAATATGGAAAGAAAAAGGAGTGAGAACCAGACAATGTCAGAAAAAAACAAAGGCAAAATCACTCAAATCATAGGTGCGGTATTGGACATTAAGTTTCCGGAGGGACATCTTCCGGAAATTTATGAGGCGGTGCACATTAAAAGAAACGACGGTGAAATGCTGGTGGTAGAAGTTGCACAGCATCTGGGTGACGATACGGTCAGGTGTATTGCAATGGGATCAACAGACGGTTTGGTCCGGGGAATGGACGCAGCTGCAACAGGCGCGCCCATAACGGTTCCGGTTGGAGAACATACACTGGGAAGAATCTTTAATGTAACCGGAGATGTAATAGACAATAAAGAAGCGCCTAAGGATGTAGCGTATTTGCCGATACACAGGAAGGCGCCGTCTTTTGAAGAGCAGTCCACATCTACAGAGGTACTGGAAACCGGTATTAAAGTGGTGGATCTGCTTTGTCCCTATCAAAAGGGCGGAAAGATTGGATTATTCGGTGGTGCCGGAGTAGGCAAAACCGTACTGATTCAGGAGCTGATCCGTAATATTGCGACAGAACATGGCGGATATTCTGTTTTTACAGGAGTAGGGGAACGAACACGTGAAGGAAATGACCTCTATTATGAAATGACGGAATCCGGCGTTATCAATAAGACCACCATGGTGTTCGGACAGATGAATGAGCCTCCGGGAGCCAGAATGAGGGTTGGGCTTACGGGCCTTACCATGGCTGAGTATTTTCGTGATGAAGGCGGTAAAGATGTACTGCTCTTTATCGATAATATTTTCCGTTTCACACAGGCGGGTTCGGAGGTATCGGCACTTTTAGGACGTATGCCTTCCGCAGTTGGTTACCAGCCGACTTTGCAGACTGAGATGGGTGCCCTGCAGGAGCGTATAACTTCTACAAAAAATGGATCAATCACTTCCGTTCAGGCTGTATATGTTCCGGCGGATGACTTGACAGACCCGGCGCCTGCTACTACATTTGCCCATTTGGATGCCACCACCGTATTATCCCGTTCCATTGTGGAACTGGGTATTTATCCGGCAGTGGATCCACTGGATTCTTCATCCCGTATACTGGATCCCCAGATCGTGGGAGAAGAGCACTATGGGGTAGCCAGAGGTGTTCAGGAAATTCTGCAGAGATATAAGGAGTTACAGGATATTATTGCAATTTTAGGTATGGATGAGTTGTCGGAAGATGAAAAGCTGATCGTTAACCGCGCCAGAAAGATACAGCGATTCCTGTCACAGCCGTTTTTCGTTGCAACACAGTTTACGGGGCTGGATGGAAAATATGTACCAATCAGTGAAACGATCCGGGGATTCAAAGAAATCCTGGACGGAAAACACGATGATATTCCGGAGAGTTATTTCTTAAATGCAGGTACTATAGACGATGTGCTGGAGCGTGTAAAATAACAGGAACCATTCATCAATGTCCATTTCTGGGACAGATAGGAGTGTTATGGCGGATCAAAAATTTTTTGAATTGGAGATCATTTCTCCGGACCGGGTATTTTATCAGGGAAAGGCCAGTATGGTAGAACTCAATACTTCCGAAGGTGAAATAGGTGTTTATAAGGACCATATTCCGCTGACGACCATACTGGTTCCGGGAATTGTAACCATTACAGAAGCTTCCGGCAAAAAAGAAGCTGCGGTTCACGCAGGTTTTATTGAGATCTTAAAAGAAAAAATAACAATTCTTGCAGAAATTGCAGAGTGGCCGGAAGAAATAGATGTAAATCGAGCAAATGAAGCCAAGCTGCGTGCCGAAAGAAGAATTCAGACCCATACTTCAGATGTAAATGTGACGCGTGCCGAGATGGCTTTGCGAAAAGCATTAATCCGAATTGAACTGGCAGGTACAGAATGGCATAAATAACTGGCAAATAGAATAAAACCCCTCCGATTGGTGATACTTAGATATTACGAATTGGAGGGGTTTTGCATGAAGAAAATATGGGTTGCCTTTATCGTCCTTTTATGGGGCGTTGCAGGATTTCAGATCATACAGGGAAAAGCAGCAGCGGAAGAAAACAAAATTATTCAGGTTTTCCACACTGTTGGAAGTGAGCAAAAGACAAGTATGGTAGAATATTACGGAACATATGACAATGAATATCTCCCAATTAAAGAACGTGAAGAACTTCTTCGCGAAATAGCAAAGAAACTTGGAATTACAAAAGGACTGGAGACAGACCGGACATATGAAGAAAAAAGACAGGAAATTTCTTTGACAAAAAAGGCAAAACACGCCGTTACCACACTGCGGTTTATCACCAATGAAGAGGGCAAAGAGACAAAACAGTACATGATAGCCAGTATTGCACTGGATAAGGATATGGAAAGTGCGCTGGCACATAAAAAGAAACTGGAGAAAATTCTGGATGATTATACAAAAGACAGCAGAAGCTCTGCCAATGTCATTGGCACGTACGATGGAAAACTGGATTTAGACGAAAGAAATGAAGTAGCAGACGGTATCCTTGGGGACATGGGTGCCAAAATTGTAACAGAACACAGGGATATGCAGCTCTATACTATTTATGCATATACGACATATGTGTCAGATTATGTAATGCAGGAAGACCAGGCAGTCAATGTAAATATAGCCATGAGGTATAATGAAGAAGAAGATAAAACTTATGTCTATGTGGCAACTCCTGTACTTGGGCTGGACTACTAAAAGGAACAGGACTGAAATTCAAATGAGTTATTTTCCGGGATACGCTTCACTTTTTTAAGCAGCAGCATATATTATAGTAAATGCGTATTAAAGGAGTAGATTATGGAGGAACATAAAAATAATCCCCATAGCCAAATAGAAAATTGTCCGTGCTATCCGAATTGTGACGATATGATGCATAAACAAGGCGGGGAACAGCCTCAAAAACCATTTTGGCCGCCTTTGCCATCACAGCCGATACCATCTGTCTGGCCATCAATGGGGGATACACCGGATCGTTCAGATTTGGATAGACCAGATTCATTAAGACCAGATCCATTAAGACCAGATCCGTTAAGGCCGGGACCAGGTATAGGCATGCCGCAGCCATGGCAGCCATATGGGAACGAACAGGAAGAACAAAACTGGAGCAGTCCACAGCCGTGGCAGCGTGAGGATGAATGGAATGAAAGACCGGAATGGGAGAGACAACAGCCATGGTCGTCGGAAAGTATGGAAATGGAAAGTGCCGGACGGCCAGGTGACGCTGATAATTCAGAAAGCATGGATTCCGACATGGAATGGGATATGGATACAAACAGGCAAAACAGGAACATGCCGGATAGCCGGATGAGATCCGATATGGAAATGCCTCAAAGCTGGGGAAACCCGTGGATGGATGAATCAGGAATGTATGATAATCCGGAAGCGGAAATGAATGGAGATATGGAGATGCCCCAAAGCCAGCCATCCCAGGAGATGAATATGCCAAATGAATTCATGCGGCCCGGAGCAGGAATGCCAAACAATTCGGCATGGCCCGGAGCAGGAACGTCAAACGGTTCGGCATGGCCCGGAGCAGGAACGTCAAACGGTTCGGCATGGCCCGGAGCAGGAACGTCAAACGGTTCGGCATGGCCCGGAGCAGGAACGTCAAACGGTTCGGCATGGCCCGGAGCAGGAACGTCAAACGGTTCGGCATGGCCCGGAGCAGGAACGTCAAACAGTTCAACATGGCCCGGAACAGGTACGCCTTCGAATCAGCCATGGCCCGGAGCGGCCACACCGAATAATCAGTTGTGGCCAGGGAGACAAATGCAGCCCAATATGAGTTTCTCAGGTAACGGCAGAAATAGAAATTCCGAAATGCCTGGAATCCAGGTGGGTCCGGATATGGAGAACGGTACAAACCAAATGAATAATGGTACAATGATGCCGAACAATCGAACATGGCCCGGCTTTGACATGGAATCAGATATGGAAATGCCCGAGAATCAAATGAATTCGGATATGGAAATGCCCGGAAATCAAATGATGCCCGGAATGAGAATGCCCGAAAATCGGATGATGCCCGGAATGGGAATGCCCGGCAATCGAATGAATTCGGATATGGAAATGCCCGGCAATCGAATGATGCCCGGAATGGGAATGCCCGAAAATCGGATGAATCCTGATATGGAAATGCCCGGCAATCGAATGATGCCCGGAATGGGAATGCCCGGAAATCGGATGATGCCGGATATGGGAATGCCCGGCAATCGGATGATGCCGGATATGGAAATGCCCGGCAACCAGATGATGCCCGGAATGGAAATGCCCGGAAATCAAATGATGCCGGATATGGAAATGCCGGAAAGCCAGATGCGTCAGGATATGAGGATGCCGCAGAACCAGATGATGCCAAACATGGAAATGTCGCAAAATCAGAATATGCCAGGATATATGTACTACCCAAATAGTTCTGCGGACCGGATGCGCGGGGTAATAAATCCGGTATTCAGAAATGACGAAATGGAAAAGGAAGAGCATGAAACAGAACATGACATGGAACGGCTCAAAGGCATGTATCCGGATATTGCCAAGAAGATACAGCTTTTTGTAGAGGAAGCATGTGACGATCTGGAATATGCGGGAAGTCCTATGTTTGATGAACAGCCTGATAAAATTAATTTAATGAGAACGGTAAACACCATTTATGACAAGGTAAAGGAAGATGCACCGGTAGAAGAGGAAGAGGATAAAGATGATCTTTTTGCAATGAATAAGGAAAGCAGAAGAAGATACCCGCCGGGAAAGAACTGGCTGCGTGATTTTGTAGAAGTAATGCTCTATAATGAAATATTCCAGCGGCGCTGCAGACACCGCCATTGCAGACGTTGGTACTAGAACTCGCTATGCACCCTTTTATTTGGGAGTGATATCATGCAAGTATGGTACTTTAAGCAGCAATAGTGAAATACGCTTCGGATATTGTTAGAACTCCAAAGAAACCGGTGGAAAAGTCACACCGGTTTCTTGATTGTAAGGTTAAGCCACAAAGTGCAACCTCAAACATCAAAAATAATTGTCAGGCACGCTGTTGCGGTTCTTACCTTATTTATATTTAATGTCTAAAAAAGTTGAATTTTATAAAAATTTATGTTGAGGTTTTTATTCAAAGCCAGTACAATAGAGTCATGGCCTATTTAAGGGGAGTATCAATAGGACCAGTCTTGTCGTTAAGGGGAAATGATAATGAATGAATTGATGAAAATATTAGAAACATATTTAGATGAAAATATGCTGCAGGCGGTTGTGAGCGGGGCAAAAAAATCGGACATCCCGTCAAAGATTAAGATCCGCCCGGTTATAAATAAAGAAATATTAAAGTTTCAAACTACAATTTCAGATGGAAAAAAAGAAATACATAAAAATTCTGAGAAACAAGAGATAATAAATCAGTTGATATCCTGGATGGAAACTGATTACAAACAGTTACAAATGGATACAGTAGAATATGCCATTACCGTATTAGTGAGCAAAAAAGGGAAAGTGACAGTTAAGAAGAAAAGATGGGACAAACCCAAAGAAGCAGTTCCTCTACAGCATAACCGTAAAAAGAATTACGTGCTTCCGGAAGGAGAGCCTGTTCCGTTTCTGGTAGATCTTGGCGTCATGACCCCTGAGGGTAAAATTGTAAATTCTAAATACGATAAGTTCCGGCAGATCAACCGGTTTTTGGAGTTTGTGGAAGATATAATGCCTCAATTGAACCGGTCCAGGGAAGTTACGATTATTGATTTCGGATGCGGAAAATCGTATCTGACCTTTGCCATGTACTATTATCTGAAGATTCTTCAGGGGATAGATATTCATATGATTGGGCTGGATCTGAAAGAAGATGTCATTGAAAAGTGCAGTAAACTGGCTAAAAATTACGGCTATGATAAATTGGAATTTTATATAGGAGATATCGCTTCTTATGAAGGGGTAAGCCAGGTCGATATGGTGGTGACTCTCCATGCCTGTGATACTGCTACAGATTATGCTCTGGCAAAAGCTGTTAAATGGGGGGCGGAAGTGATTCTGTCTGTACCATGCTGCCAGCATGAGCTGAATGGGCAGATTCAGAATGATTTGCTGGAGCCTGTGTTAAAGTATGGATTAATCAAAGAGAGAATGGCGGCTTTGCTGACTGATGCATTCCGGGCGGGCAGGCTGGAAGAAGAAGGATATAATGTCCAGATTCTGGAATTTATCGATATGGAACATACTCCGAAGAATATTCTTATACGTGCCGTAAAGGCCGGTGTGCCAAAAAAAGTAAAAAATTTAGCTGAATGTATGGAATTGGTGGGGGCCAGACCGACAATAAATAAACTTTTAGATGCCAAAGAGGAGGCATGAAGTGAATATGAAAAGAATAATCATACGAATCAGCGTTTTGGTGCTGGTATTTATAGGTGCGGTTTTCGGCATCAGTAAATATATGAATAGAGGCACAACGGAGACGGCAAAGGAAATGAAGGCAGCTACCCTGCCATTAGTATATATGACGAATGAGGGAACACAGATGAACTGCCTGCACGGTTATGTACAGCAAATGCCCGTTACGGCTATGAGGGATACCCTGACGCCGCTGACTTCTGACCGCGTACTGGATATACAGATTCAGACTTTTGGTGTTCCGATTGATGATATCTATTTTGAAGTTTTATCCGTGGACGGAAAAGAATCCCTTGAGAATACAAAGGTGACGAAATATCAGGAAGATGGGGAATATGTGAAAACATCCATAAAACTGCAGAACCTGATCCTGATGAACCAGGAATATGTATTGAAACTGCAGATTAAAAGCGCAGGAAAGGATATTTATTACTATACCAGAATCCTGCAGCAGGATGGGCTTCATACGAAGGATTACCTGAGTTTTGTAATGAGCTTTTATGATAAATGCCTGAACAAGAGCGACACCCAATGGCTGTCATCTTATATGGAGCCGAACGAAACCGGAGACAACAGTTCTCTTGCAAGTATGGATATTCATTCCAGTATTGACCAGCTGAGCTGGGGAACCTTAAGCCCACAGATTTATTATAAACCGGTACCTGCAATTAAGGAGTTAAATGAGAGTACGGCATCGGTAGTATTGAATTACATTATCTCAGCAAAAAATGATGATGGACAGCAGGAACTGTATAACGTTACCGAATTTTACAGGATGCGGGTTGATTCGGATTCAAAAATTAAGCTTCTGGACCTTGAACGGAAAACAGAACAGATTTTTAATCCCGAGAATTCCATCATTACAACAAAAGGTGTGAATCTGGGAATCACAGGAAGAGATGTCACCTACAAAACGGATGAAAAGAAGCAGTATTTTGCTTTTGTTCAGGAAAATGAACTATATAGTTATGATGTTAACAGTAATAAAATTGCTCAGGTATTCACTTTCCGCCAAAAAGAAAACTCGGATTACCGGGATTCCTACAACCGACATGATATCAGCATTATTCAAGTGGAATCCAATGGAAATATTTATTTTACGGTCAGTGGATATATGAATCGGGGCAGTCATGAAGGTGAGTCCGGTGTGGCACTGTATTACTATGAAGCAGCTTCCGGATATGTCCGGGAACGCGCATTTGTCAGCAGCGGAGAGTCCTATGAACTCCTGAAGAAAGACCTGGATATACTGACCTATGTTTCAGATGATCAGGAAGATTTCAACTTGCTTATTGATGGAGATGTCTATCAGGTAAATCTGTCAACGATGCAGGTAGAGAAGATTGTCAAGAACTTAAATCAGGGGTGCATGGCGGGATCACAGTCCGGAAAATATTTTGCATGGCTCAAAGAAAATAAGGCTTATGATTCCAAGACCATTTCCATAATGAATATAGACACAAAAGAAACACGGGAGATTTCCTGTCAGGATTCAGAGCGAATCCGTATCATTGGATTTATGGGCGAGGATTTGGTCTATGGTATTGCAGATGCAGCTGATATTAATACACAGCATGAAGGTAATGAACTGTTCCCGATGAAAACTTTACAGATTCAAAACAGCCAGGGAGAGACGGTTAAGGATTACAACCCGGGAGGCCTTTATATTACGAAAACAGAAATAACCGAGAAGCTGCTGACTCTTACCAGAATGCAGAAGAACGGTGACACCTTTTCAGAAGCGGCGGAAGATCACATTGTGAACAATGCGGCTGATGAAGATTCGGCATTTGGTATGACGACCCAGGTCACCGAAAAGAAGCAGACAGAGATGATTCTGCGGGTAGGCGAGGAACTAAAAGTGAAAACGCCTCAGGTGGTAAGAAGCCGTCAGGTAGTACTGGAAGGTAATCATACCGTATCAATTAAAGCAAAAGAAAAGAGTGAAAACCTCTATTACGTATATGCATATGGTAAACTGGACAGTATCTATGCCAATGCTAATGCGGCTATCCGAAGAGCAGATGAAATGCTGGGAGTGGTAGTGGACAATCATCAGAAATATGTATGGGAACGTGGTAATAAGGAAGATGAAATGGAATTGGATCTTGCAAAAGTACCTGCTGTCATGAAGAGCGGGGAAATGGATGTGGCGAAACTGAAACAATCCCTGAGTGATAAAACAGTTCTCGATTTGAGCGGCTGTACACTTGATATGGTACTTTACTATGTGAGCCACGGTTACCCTGTACTGGTACAGACTTCGGAAGGAGTCAGAGTTATGGTTGGATATGACAACTTTAATACAATACTGCTGAAACCGGGAGAAGAAGAATCCTATTATTATCCATCGGATGACAGTAAGGAACTATTCGAAAAATCGGGGAATATATTTATCACATATATTAATTAAGAGGACGCCCTGGCTATCAGCTGGGGCGTTTCATCAATATAAGTTATTTTTTATTCTCTGAATGTAACTGCCAATATGTGGATATGCTAAAAATAACAGAAGACAACATACAAAACGTAAAAAAAGACATAATGAAAGACATAATGTAAGAAGAAAGAGAGGTAAAGAAAATGGATGAAAGAATAAAAACCCTGGCACACAATCTGGTGAATTATTCCTGTGAGGTGAAGGAAAATGACAAAGTGTACATTCACTATATTGGAGAGGATACACAGGAACTGGCGAGGCAGATTATAAAAGAAGTCTATGCTGCAAAGGGAATCCCGTTTATCCGATTTATCAGCAACAAAGTCCAGAGGGATATTCTGATGGAGTGTACCCAGGAACAGGTAGAGCTGATGGCAGAGGTAGACGGGCTGGAGATGTCTAAAATGGATTGCTATATTGGCATCCGCGGTTCCAATAATGTCTCCGAATTATCCGATGTACCGGCAGAAAAAATGGCGATATACGATAAATATTACAATACCCCGGTACATCATGAAATCCGGGTAAAAAAGACAAGGTGGGTAGTGCTTCGGTATCCGAACGCTTCTATGGCACAGCTTTCCAATTCCAGTACGGAGGCATTCGAAGACTTTTACTTTAAAGTCTGCAACCTGGATTACGGGAAAATGGACCGGGCGATGCAAAACCTTAAGGCTTACATGGAACGTACAGACAGGGTTCGCATGACAGGTCCAGGCACAGATCTGACCTTTTCTATCAAAGGAATGAATGCAATCCCTTGTGCTGGCAAATGTAACATTCCTGACGGAGAGGTTTATACTGCGCCAATCAGAGATTCAGTAAACGGGACATTGGCTTATAATACTCCGTCTCTGTATCAGGGCTTTACTTATGAAAATATTGTGCTCACTTTTGAAAACGGAAAAATAGTGAATGCAACTGCAAACGATACGAAGAGGATCAACGAGGTCTTCGATATGGATGAGGGAGCAAGATATATCGGTGAATTTGCCATTGGAGTAAATCCCTACGTGCTGGAACCAATGAAAGATATCCTGTTTGATGAGAAGATCATGGGATCTATCCATTTTACGCCAGGCAGCTGCTATGATGATGCTTACAATGGCAACCATTCCTCCATCCACTGGGATCTTGTATGGATACAAAGAGCAGAATATGGCGGCGGAGAAATTTATTTTGACGATGTACTGATCCGCAAGGATGGAAAGTTCGTGGTTCCGGAACTGGAGTGCTTAAATCCGGAAAATTTAATCTAGATAACGAAATACAGAATAAGGAGAATACAGCCAAGAGCATGCGGCAGGCCGCTGACAGATGGATTCAAAAACAGACGCTTCCGGGCGTCTGTTTTTATGATTATTTTCATGGTATTCATAAATCCATTTCAGGAATTGACCAATGTTCCAGATAGGCAGCCTCGGATGTTGGCGGATAATACATTTCCACCCCAAAAGCAGCAGTACGGATCTGATGCTGCTTCAGCCAGCGCTCCATGAACTTGTCGGCTTTAAATACCACATCTCCATATAACTGGGAGATATTTTCAGCCTCAAATCCGCAGACCAGATATTCGCAGGCAGGCATTTTAAAGGTCTGGTATCCCTGCGCGGGGGTCCCGGGTATATTTTCGGCCCCTGCCATATAGATGCAGTTCCCAGGCTTTGCATTTCCCATATACAGGGCACCAAGTTCATTGCCTCCCGGGAGCAGGTTTGGAATCAGGGATTTGATTTTATGAAAATCCTCCCAGAGCCTTGCCCCCGCAGCAACGCCCGTAGTTTCCCCGCCCATGAGCTGTTCAATAGGGATCTCTCCTTCTATGCCGGCAAATACTCTGGGATGTTCCAGTTTTCGGCGGAAGATTTCCAGAACCATTCCATCTGTGATCAGTGGAACATCCTCATCAACCATTACATAGTTTAAGATCAGATCCGGCTTTACAAAGTGGTTCAGAACCACTGGTTCTGCCCGATACTGTTCCGGGGTAATGCCAAAGGTTTCTTTAAATGCTCTTGTGAAATTGGAATGGCTGGAAAAACCAAACTCCATTGCAATATCCACAATGCGGCTGTTGCTGGATTTCAGAACTTCAGAAGTCTTTGACAGCTTCCTCATTTTAATATAGTCATAAACCGTTTTGTTAACGAGACGGTTAAAAAGCCTCTGAAAATAAAAAGGGGATAATGAGGCGATATTTGCCAGCGTTTCTATTTTCAAATCTTCGTTCAGGTGTTGTTCAATATAATCTACAGATGCCTGTATGGATTCCCATGCGTGCATAACTTGCACCTCCTTTGATTGGTATGGCCTGCATTGCGCAATGTACAGTAGATAGAATATATCATATTCAGACACATTATGCTTATCAAAGAGTGCTCTATTTTCTTCAAAATTCTATCAATATTGTTAAGAGATATTAAATAAATGTTACAATTGTGAGGAAAGTACAAACTTACATCACAATATTTCGCTAAAATATCCCTATTCTGGAATGATTGGGGAGAAATTGATGGCTATTTTAATTAAAAATATTACAAAATCTTTTACAAAGAATGACGACTCAAAAATGCTGGCTATTCTTGAAAACCTTTCCCTGAGTATTGAGAAGCAGGAGTTTGTTTCTTTTGTAGGGCCCTCCGGGTGTGGAAAGTCCACGCTGCTTAGAATTATGGCTGGATTGCTGGATTCAGAGGAAGGAACTGTGGAGATTGGCGGAGAAGTTGTAAAAGGACCCAGCAAGGAGAGAATGATGGTATTTCAGGATTATGTACTTTTTCCCTGGATGACCGTTTACCACAATATTGCCATAGGCCTTAAAATTGGAAAAAATGACAAGGAAAGAATACAGAAAAAAGTGGATTGGGCAATTGATCTGGTGGGTCTGAAAGGATTTGAGGAATCCTATCCGAATCAATTATCCGGTGGAATGAAGCAGAGAGTGGCGATTGCCAGGGCACTCGTTATGAATCCCGGGATATTGTTGATGGATGAACCCTTTGGGGCACTGGACTCCTTCACCCGTATGAAATTACAGGATGAATTGGTACGCCTTTGCAGCAGAAAAGAATTTACCACCTGTTTTGTAACCCACGATTGTGAAGAAGCTGTATACTTATCTGACAAGATAGTTGTATTTACAAATTCACCTGCGGAAATTAAAGAAATTATTACAGTGGATTTACCAAAGCCCAGAAACAGGACAAGCCCGGAATTTCAGGCGATCAGAAACAGGATTCTGGAACTGGGTATCGGTGCTTAAAGGCAGTTAAGTATAGGGGAAATAGAAATCTGAAAATAAATATGAGGAGCACAGAAATGGAAACAGCAACGTTTAGAACCTTGATTGGAGACATGGCTTTGAAATACCAGAATCGCCGCTTTGTCACCTGCGCGAGAACACTTCGGTCCCTTACCTATATAGAATTGCGGGAAAAGATTGATGCAATGAGCCTTCATCTTCGGGCATTGGGACTACAAAAAGAAGATAAAGTCTTACTTATGATGGAAAACAGTATTGAGTTTGCCATTACCTACTTTGGAGTTACAGACACCGGTGCGGTGGTAATTCCAGTCAATACATATTTAAAGGAAGCGGAGCTTTCTTATCTCATCAAGGATTCTCAGGCAAAAGCAATAATAACGACAGGGGAATTCGTTGAAACTATCCCAGAGAAATACCGAGAGAAACAACTGTCTGCAGAGGATGGCCATATTGTTCTGGACATTGGGCTGGTGCCTCCCGCAGAAAATACGCTTCAAATCCCGGCGGCAAAGCCGGATCTGCAACCGGATGATACTGCAATGATGCTTTATACTTCTGGGACTACGGGGCATCCCAAAGGTGTGATTCTAAGCTATGGGAATCTGCTGGCGAAGGCAGAGCATATCGCGGCAGCACATCAGCTGTCAGAACAGGATGTGGCGCTCTGCGTACTTCCGTGGTTTCATATTAACGGGCTGGTAATCACTCTGATTACGCCTTTATTTTCCGGTGGAAGTATTGTCATAGGTGGTAAATTCAGTGTGCGTAACTTTTGGAAGGATATTGAGAAATATAAGACTACCTGGTTTAGCGGTGTTCCAACCATGTATTCCCACTTGCTGGCAAAAGGTATCCCGGAGGATGTGGATTTCGGTTCCATGCGCTTTGCAAGATCCGCGTCGTCCCCTTTGCCGGTAGCAGTGCTGGAGGAGTTTGAACGGAGATGCAAAATGCCTATTATAGAATCCTATGGCATAACGGAAGGCTGCAGCCAGATTACAACCAACCCTATGCCGCCTCTTGCCAGAAAGCCTGGTTCTGTGGGCATTACCTTTGGAAATGAGATCAAAATCGTGGATTCAGAGATGAATGAATTGCCGGCAGGCGCTCTGGGTGAAGTTCTGATCAGAGGAAATAACATCACGAAAGGGTATTTCCATAAGGAGGAAGAGACGAAGAATGCGTTTACGGGAGAATGGTTTCATTCCGGGGATCTGGGATATCTGGACGAGGATGGATACCTGTTTTTAGATGGGAGAATTAAAGAGTTAATAAACCGTGCGGGAGAAAAGTTTTCTCCCAGGGAGGTAGATGAGGTTATCTATCAGATGGATGGAGTGGAGCTTGCAGCTACCGTAGGCGTGCCGGATGCTGTGTATGGGGAAGAAGTGGCAGCTTATATCAAGGTAAAGGAAGACAGCAGCCTGGGTAAAGAGGATGTAATATCCTATTGCAAAGAACGGATAGCAAGCTATAAAGTACCGCGTATGGTATTTTTTGTAGATGATATTCCCAAAGGAGGAAACGGGAAGATTCAGCGCTTAAAACTAGTGGAGATATTTAAGAAAGGACAAGAGCATGTTTCAAATCAGGCTCAAGGGGTAAAAGGATGACAAAGTGGAAAAAAATAGTAGGTCTGGCGGCGGCGGCAGCCATTTTAGTATGCGGATGCGGAGCAGGGGAGACAGCTACATCAGCAGGATCAGCAGAAACATCAGCAGGGACAGCGGCTGATACCGCGGCAGGGGATGAATCCGGTGGCGCTGCACAGGAGACGGCAGACAGTACGGAAGGAACCGGAGACGGCAGCGAAGCAGCGGGGGGAGTCAGCAGTGAAGCAGCAGGGGGAGACAGCAGTGAAGCAGCGGGGGGAGATAATAGTGAAGCTGCAGGCAGTGAAAACAGTGAGACAGCTGACGGTGATAACGTAATACGGGTTGGCTCCATACTGGCACTGGGGACGGCAACCCCTTTTGTTGCCCAGGAAAACGGATTATTTGAAGAAAGTAATATTTCGATTGAAGTAACTCAGTTTGCAGACGGTTCTGCTCTGATGGAAGCCTTTGCAGCAGGGGAGCTGGATGTGGCGCTGTCTGGCGTAATACCGGTTGCTACCTGGATATCAAAAGGAATAGACATGAAAGTCGTTGCATCAGCCAATGGAGGCGGACATGTACTGATGACCAGGAATGATACGGGAATTACCTCTGTAGAGGATTTAAAAGGGAAGACTATCGCAGAGCCGAATATTGCTACTGTGACAGATGCGCTGCTAAGAAGTAAAATACTGGGGGATGCAGGTCTGGATCCTGATATGGATGTTACCCTGATACCGGGGATGAAGCCTGCTGATATGGCTACCGTTTTGATGGTGACAAAGGAAGTGGATGCAATGATTACCTGGGAACCATTTGCGGCACAGGCCGAAGAAGATTATGAAGATATTGTAGTTCTCTATGATTCCTCAAAGGAAATTAAGGAAGAGACCGGAAGCAATGCATTTTATCCGGTTAATGTAGTGGCGGCAAATCAGGACTTTATTGATAACCGTCCGGAAGATCTGGACAAGTTCCTGGAAATTTATAAGAAGACTGTAGATTATATCAACACGGATCCCGGTGCAAATGCAGTACTGGGTAAGGTTCTGGATATGGATGAATCCACGATCAAGAGTGCCAGAGAACGAATTGATTATACATTTGATATCGATGAGGCGGGAACGCTTGAGACTTTGCAGTGGGCAGCCGATCTGGGCTATATTGACAAGGTACCGGATAAATCAGAAATTTTTTACGAGAAAAAATAGAGAGGTTTTTAAATTCTTATGAAATATAGAGCAAAACCGTTTTTACAGGGTTGTATAACCATTATTGTCGTAATTATCTTATGGAGCATTGCTTCTAAAACGGGGCTGTTTGGGAAATTGGATCCGGATACTGCAAAGCTGCTGCTGCCCATGCCAAATGTGGTGGCGGCAGAATTTGTGGATATGATCAAAAGCGGATATCTGCTCAGTAATATCTGGGTCAGTATGCAGCGCGTCCTGATTGGATTCGGAATTGCAGTTGCAATCGGACTGCCCCTTGGAATCATCATGGGCATCAGCGAAAATGTCCGTAATTTTATTTACCCGCTGGTTCGTTTTTTTTCGCCCATACCAGGCGTTGCATGGGTACCGCTTGCAATTCTCTGGTTCGGCCTTGGGAATAATGCAGCGATCTTTATAATCGTAATGGGGTCATTGTCTCCGATTATTGTAAATTCCCTTCAGGGAGTTCTGAATGTAGACAAGAAGCTCTATGACGTACTCAGTATTATGGAGGCAAATACCTGGCAGATCGTAAAATACTGTATCATACCAAGCATTATCCCCTATATTGTCTCAGGATTTAAGCTGGGTCTGGGTTTTGCCTGGAGGGTAGTTATTGCAGCTGAAATGGTTGGCGTGCCAAAAGGACTCGGCTACGTGTTAAGCGTGGGAAGAAATACGGCAAATACGTCCGTTACCATCATTACGATTATCAGCCTTGGCATTATTATGATGCTTATGGAAGAAGTATTATTCCGGTTTCTGGAGAACCGAACGAATCAATGGAAAAAATGGGAGTAAAATAAGCCGCAGCATATGCGGCGCTGGAGGAATTATATGATTTTTTCATCTTATCAATTTATACTGGTATTCCTGCCGGTAGTGGCGATTGTGTATGGCATACTGAATCGCTTCCATTACTATTACCTGTCAAAGGTATGGATGGTTCTTGCATCCATGTATTTTTATGCACAGGGGAGTCCGGATTTCTTTCCGTTCTTTTTGGGAAGTGTCTTTGCTAACTATATTGTTGGAACGACCCTGTGCAGGATGCAAAATGACAAATACAGGTTAGAGCGTAAGATACTTATGCTCATAGGCGTACTGGGAAATGTTGCGTTACTTGGCTATTACAAATATTATGATTTCTTTATCGAAAATGTCAATCAGATAGCGGGCACAGACTTTTTACTGAAACGAATAGCGCTGCCGATTGGTATTTCCTTTTTCACCTTCCAGTTAATTGCATTTCTGGTTGATTCCTATCGGGGGGAGACGAAAGAGTACGGTGTTTTGGAATATCTGTTATTTATAACATTTTTCCCTCAATTGATTGTTGGACCGATTGTACACCACAAAGAGATTACACCGCAGTTTGAAAATAATGAGAATATGAAACTGAACTATCGCAATATTGCGCTGGGAGTTTTTATATTCGCTATAGGCTGCGGCAAGAAAATGCTGCTGGCAGATCCGCTGAACAACAGTGCGGCTGATTTCTACAGCTCTATCAAAGATACCGCAACCATGTGGGAATCCTGGTTTTATACCATAGAATATTCCGTATCCTATTATTTTGACCTGTCCGGCTATACGGATATGGCAATCGGACTGGGACTGTTTTTCAATATAAAGCTGCCGGAGAACTTTAATGCTCCGTTTCGTGCCAGCAATTTCAAGGTATATTGGCAGAGACAGCATATGACGCTGTCAAGATTCCTCGGAGGATACGTGTTTAAAAATGTATTCAAAAAAGGTGTGAAATGGAGGAACTATTACATAGCCACGATGGTAACCTTTTTAGTATCGGGTATCTGGCATGGAGCAGGATGGAACTTTATAATCTGGGGACTCATGAATGGCGTCCTGGTTTGTATCGGCGCATATCAGAGCTATCACAAAAAAGAACCGCCATATCTGGTGGGCGTTATCATTACTTTTTTCTTTATTGTGCTGACCAGGGTTATCTTCGTGGCATCCGATATGCACGATACCTGGGTGGTTTATAAAGGGATGTTTGACTTTAAAGCACTGATAGATATGGGAGCAGCTCAGGTATGGCAGCAGGTTTCCCATTTTGTGGCGGATCGTCAGACTGTGGGGCTGATTACGGTAATCGGGCTTCTGATCTGCTGGTTTGCGCCAACCACCAAAACAATGGCGGAGAGATTTAAGCCGAATGCTTTGCATTTCTTATATGCAGGGACGCTGCTTGCGATTTGTATCTGTAAAATGAATCAGGTAGTACAGTTCCTGTACTTTCAGTTTTAGGAGGACAGCGAATGAAGTATAAAAAATGGGCAGTCGGATTCCTGGTATTTGTATTGGCAGTATTTGGATTTATCTGCGGGATGAATTATTTTGTGGATCCTTTTGGATACTTTACGTTTCGGGGAGGAGATTATGACACCCTTGGCACAATAGAAGTAAATGACAATAATTACAGCAGGTTCTTTAAAGCAGAACATGTAAAGAATTATCAGGACGAATACGATGCTTATATCATAGGCGGTTCCAAGGCGGGAACATACCTTGCGGACAAAATGAGTGAGATAGACGGATATCGTTATTACAATATGTTTTCCACGGTTGGCAACTTTTATGAATATTATATGAATACAAAATATCTGGTGGAAAATACAAATGTAAAAAAGATTGTGCTGAATATCAGCGGCGGGGAAGTCCGCAGATATGACGCAGAACACGTGGGGGATCTGTATAAGGTACCGGCATTGATTTCTGGAAAATCCCAGGCGATGGAATTTATTGATTTTCTGTTAAAAGATGTAACGGTAAGCCTGGGTGAGCTGAAAGAGAAATGGACAAACCCGGAAAAACAGACTTTTTATCCGGAGATCGGAGATGGTGCGAGGAATCTGGAAAAGTATTATTTACGAAGGGATGAGGATCCAAAAAAGTTCACAGAGAAGTATGTTACAAATAAAATCGATAAACATTTAAAAACACTCTTTACAAAACCTAGTGAAAGGCCTTATTATGAAGAGAACCTAAACGCTTTCAAAATGTTAAAAAAGGTGTGCGATGATAATAATGTGGAACTGATGGTGATTATAGCCCCATCTTTTATCGGTGAGATGAGTGAACATGAGAGTGAAGACTACTGGCAGTTCTTATATGACATGATATCAGTTACAGATGTCTGGGATTTCAGCGGTTATAACGAAATAGATCTGAATCCCTATAATTTTTATAATGAAGGCCATTTCTTCTATGAAGTTTATGAATTAATGGTTGATACAATAAAAGGCACACGTTCCTATGAAGGATTTGGCACTTACGTTACAAAACGAAATGCGTATGAACATATTGAAAAGCGTAAGAATGAATATTACAAATTGAAGAAAGAATATGAAGAGACAGGCACCGTGAAATTAGGTGGATTTGACGATGCCAGCAGAATTCGTTAGGAGTAGTGTGAAATGAGGAAAAACCGTATTTTAGTTGTTGAGGATGAATTAAAACTGGCCAGGACGTTGTCAGATTTTTTGAAAATCAATGGATATGAGGTAATTGTTGCCTATGACGGTCAGCAGGCCGTAGAACTCTTTTATCAGAACATGCATAAATTAGATCTGGTGCTGCTGGATATTATGCTGCCGCATCTGAATGGATTTGAGGTACTGGGTGAAATTCGCCGGAAATCAGAAGTACCTGTAATTCTGCTCACTGCTAAAAATGCGATTACAGACCAGTTAAATGGTTTTAATAAAGGGGCGGATGATTATATAACCAAGCCCTATACACTTGCAATTATAAAAGCTCATGTTGAAGCGGTTCTAAAGCGTGCGGGGAAACTTAAGGATGTTTTATTTGCCGGAGAGCTTAAGATTGAGATTGCAAGCCAGAAAGTTTACTTAAAAGATGAATTTATGGAAACTACGCCAAAGGAATTTGAACTTTTGGTGTATTTCCTGGAAAATGAAAACGTTGTACTCTCCAGGGAAGCGATTCTAAATTCCGTCTGGGGATATGATTATAACGGAGATACCAGGACGGTTGACACCATCGTGAAGCAGCTTCGGAAAAAAATGACAGATCAATGTCCATATATTAAATCTGTCTACGGCGTGGGGTATCTCTTTGGGGTAGGAGAACATGATTAAAAAAATAAAAGGAAATATGATCATGATGCAATGGGCATTCCTCCTGATAGTTGTTGGCGGAAGCAGTCTTGTATTCAGTCTTTTTGCAACAGATTACTATGTCGGACAGAAGAGCAAAATGATGGAAGAAGTATTTGAAGAAATAAAATCGGTGGATTTAAAGAAGATAGACAGTGATGATAAGAATCTATTTAAAAGTTATGAGAATGAGAACTTTTCCTTTGTTATTGCAGATGCTAATTTTGAACCTATTTATACAACAAGAAAGTCTGGACCAAAAGCGCAGGTGTACAAAAATGTGAATCTGCATATTGAGGATTTTACGGAACAGCCCAAGATTCGAAGGAATATGTCAAAGGTGATGGGACTGATTCGTTTTCCCGGAATTATCAAACAGGATGGGAACCTGTATTATGTGAGCATCAAGGAAGAAATTAAGTCGGCATACAGTTCCTTTAAATATACCCAGACTTTCCTTGGTGTAGTCATCATTATCTCGTTGCTGGTTGGAAGCCTTATCATGTATATACTTTCAAACCGGATCTCAAATCCGATTGAGGAAATCGGTGAGGTTGCAAAACGGGTTGCAAAGCGGGATTTCACCAGGAAGGCGAGTACGGATACTTCCTTTCAGGAAATTAACAGCCTGGCGGCAAATATCAACTCCATGTCGGACCAGATTCAGGAATATGTACAGCGGCTGGAAGGAGATAAGGACCGTCTGGAAATAGAAAATGTGCAGCAGGGTAAGATAGATGAAGTCCGTAAAGAGTTTATGGCGAATATCTCCCATGAATTAAAGACTCCGCTTACGGTCATTTCCAGCCAGGTCGAGATGCTGCAATGCATGGGCGATGAGATAGACAGGGAATACTATTACAATTCAATTGTGGAAGAGGTATCCAAGATGTCTGATATGATTGGAAATATGTTGAATCTCACTGTAATAGAGCACCATATGGATACCATGCAGATGGGCAAAGTGAATTTAAGCGAAATGATGCAGTATCTCATGCTCAAATATGATGCCCTGTTCCGACAGAGCCAGATTAAATGTAATTACCATATAGAACCGGAATGCTTTGTAATGGGTAATCGCGTATTTCTGGAACAGGCAGTCGGAAACTTTGTGATGAATGCATTTAACCATACGTTGCAGGGCAGCCTTGTGGAAATCAGCCTGTCGAGAAAAGAAGGCGATGTTTTTATCGAGGTTTACAATGAAGGAGAGCCTATTCCCGAAGAAGATCTTGATAAGATCTGGCGTAGCTTTTATATGAAAGGTGACAACGGAGCTATTCAGGAAGAAGAAAGATCCATGCATGCCGGTCTTGGGCTTTATATTGTCCGAAGCATTGTGGGGCTGCATCATGGTGAATGCGGTGCTGTCAATGTGGATAATGGCGTGGAATTCTGGATGAAGCTTCCGGGCAAAGTGTCTGGAGGCGAAACGGGTGAAAACCGGAAGAAGCATGGCAAAAAAGGGATTAACAGCATAGATATGAATGTAGAAGTGTAACAGAACAGGAAGCCTGAAGCAGTTAAGGAAACCTGAAACAGATAATGAATGATAAAGTACAGTCTGAATGACCTCTGGAGTATTATAAAACATACTTCGGACCCTTTAAATTGGGAAAGGAAGTTCAGATTGTACTTTTTCTTTTTTGATAAAAATTTGGAAACTATTTTTGCAAAAATGTATTATAATAGAGAATATCCGGTTTATAGAATAAGTACGGGTAATAATAATACAGCATGAATTGATAATCCATGCTGTACAGAGATGGAATAAATATTTTTATAAAGAGAGAAAAGAGGTGTATTCTATGAATTCAGTAATTTGGGCAGCAGGAGGAACCGGTTTTACATTTTTAATGACATCACTTGGGGCTGCAATGGTATTTTTTTTCCGGGGGAAAGTAAATGACGGAATCCAACGTATTTTTCTGGGATTTGCAGCAGGAGTTATGATTGCTGCATCTGTCTGGTCGCTGCTGATACCGGCAATAGACGAGGCACAGGCACAGGGGCAGATTGCATGGCTTCCGGCAGCAGGAGGATTTTTACTTGGCGGCGCGTTTCTTTTGCTTCTGGATTCGCTGCTTCCCCATCTGCATCCGGGAAGTAAAGAACAGGAGGGTGTATCGGCATCCTGGAAAAGAACGACTTTGCTTGTATTTGCAGTAACCCTTCACAATATTCCCGAGGGAATGGCAGTGGGTCTGTCTTTCGCTCTGGCAGCCCAGCATGGAGGGGATCCGGCTTTATATGCTGGTGCTTTTGCATTGGCAATCGGTATTGGAATTCAGAACTTTCCCGAAGGAGCGGCAATATCACTTCCTCTGAAGCGGGAAGGCGTCAGCACGGGGAAATCATTTTTGTATGGGAGTATGTCAGGTATTGTAGAACCGATTTTTGGAGTTCTAACCGTCCTGGTAGCGAGAAACATAGAGCCCTATATGCCCTGGCTCCTTTCCTTTGCAGCAGGAGCCATGATCTATGTGGTTGTAGAAGAACTGATCCCGGAGGCACATCTGGGAGAACATTCCAATGTTGGTACAATGGGTGTAATGGCGGGATTTTTGATTATGATGATTTTAGATGTGGCATTGGGGTAAGGCATAAAGTAATTAGCACAGCCTAGAGCGTGTTTTAAAATTGCTTTCTGGCAGCTGTGCGTCACAGTTTGTGGGAGATTTGTCCCGAATGAAGGGCACGTAGCGTGCTACGTAACCTGAATTCGGGGCAAATATGCCGCAAAGTGGGGCGTGCGGATGGCGGGAATGAATTTTAAAACACGCTCTAGGGCAATCCCTTGGCAGAAAATTGGCAAAAAACAGGAAATAAATTGAATTTACTATTGTTTCCAAAGCAGTGTCTGTTATAATAGAAATAATAAATGAAGATCGTAGATCGTTGTTGCATTTTGTAATGATATAACAGAGGGGCTTTTAAGCATGGATAATAAAAAACAAAGTACACCGGCAGCTGAAATAGAATCCAGAAATCAGGAACTGGAAAATATAACCAATAATGTTCCGGGAGCAATCTTCTGCTGCAAATATGATGATCAGTTAACCCTGACACAGATGAGCGATTCCTTTTTAGAGATGTTCGGCTATACAAAAAAAGAAATAGAGGAAAAATTTGCAAACAGTTTCTGGCTAATGATCGACGAGAGAGATCGTGAGTCTTCGCTCAAAGAAGTAAAGGAGCAGCTTGCCCACAGCAATAAAAAGGAGATTGAGTACCGCATTCGAAAGAAGGACGGCAGTGTTGCATGGATTCTGGATAATGGCAGGCTGATTTCCTCCGGGGATGGGAGCGGTATCTTCTATTGTGTACTGGTGGATGTTACAAAAGGCAAACTGGCTCAGGAAGAGCTGGCTATGAGTCTGGAACGCCATCAGATCATAATGGATCAGACGAATGATATTGTTTTTGAATGGGATATTAAGAAGGACAGTCTCAGCTTTTCAGCAAACTGGGAGAAGAAGTTTCATTATGAACCAATCAGAGAAAATTTCTTTGCCTCGATTACTTATAAATCCCATGTTTTCCAGGAAGATTTGCCGGATTTTCGAAATGCATTTGAGCAGATTAAAAATGGCCAGGGCTACCGGGAGATAGAAGCCCGGGTCAAAAAGACGGATGATGAGTACATCTGGTGCAGATTCCGCCTTACAGCCCAGTATAATAACGAGGGTATTCCGGTTAAGGCTGTGGGAGTCATCATTGATATTGACAATGAGAAGAAGAATTCCCAGCAGCTGTTAGAAAAGGCAGAGAGAGATCCGCTGACGAAACTTTACAATAAAGGGACGGCACATGCTCTGATTGAGAACTTTTTGCACCGGGGAAATATCGATAAGCAGTCTGCACTGATGATCATTGATATTGATGATTTTAAGATAGTAAATGATACCATGGGGCATTTATTTGGGGATGCATTTCTCATGGAAATTACATCGGAGGTACGTAAGCTGTTCCGTGAGTCTGATATCGTGGGCCGCATAGGCGGCGATGAATTTATAGCATTTATTAAAGGCATCCCGGGGAAAGACCTGGTATTCCAGAAAGCTGGACAGGTGGTAGAGGCATTCCGCAATATGCCCATGCAGGAGAGCTGGGACAAGCCCATTTCCTGCAGCATAGGGATTTCCATTTTTCCGGATGATGGTGTGCAGTTCCAGGAATTGTACAAAAAGGCAGATTGCGCTTTGTACCAGGCAAAAAAACAGGGTAAGAACCAATATGTGCATTATGATCATTCTATTGGCGATGGGTTTATAGGAATGCCGGTTACAATGCCAACGGCAGTCAATGAGAAGATTGACTCTAACGAAGGGCAGGGGAACACCCTGAATACAAAGCTGGTGGAGTACATATTTAAAATTCTCTATAAATCCATTGATGTGGAAGCTGCGGTCAGTGCAATTCTGGAACTGGTAGGACGCCAGTTTAATGTAAGCCGCGCATATATCTTTGAAAATACCGAGGATGACCGTTTTTGCAGCAATACATTTGAATGGTGCAACACAGGTGTCAAGGAAGAAATTGACAATCTGAAGCATGTATCCTATGAAGTGGATCTGGGAGGAAGTTACGTAACGAACTTTAATGAAGACGGAATTTTCTACTGCAGGAATATAATGGAATTACCCAAAAAACACAAAGATATCCTGGAGCCACAGGGAATTAAGTCCATGCTCCAGTGTGCGATTACGGATAATGGAGTGTTTAAAGGTTATGTGGGATTTGACGAATGCAGGATGAACCGGTTCTGGACTCAGGAACAGATCACCACCCTGATATTTACCAGCGAAATATTAAGTACCTTTCTGTTAAAAAAACGTGCCCAGGACAGGGTGGTACAGTCCCTGGAAGGAATGCAGAATATATTGGATAATCAAAATTCCTGGATATATGTAATTGGTGCAGAAACTTTTGAGATGTATTATATCAATCAAAAGACAAGATCCCTGGTACCGGATGTAAAAGAAGGCATGCGTTGTTATCAGGAGTTCTTTAATCGGGAGGAGCCTTGCGATAACTGCCCCGTAAAAGATTTAAGTGCAGCCGTAAAAAACTGTACCAAAGAATTTTATAATCCGGTTCTAAATGTCTGGTCCAGTGCAGATGCATCGTTGATTAAGTGGAAGGGAAAAGAAGCAGTTCTGCTTTGCTGCCATGATATTACAAAATACAAGATAAACAGTTAATAAAAACCAGCGTCGGAACAATACGTGTCCGCGCTGGTTTTTTAATATAGGTTTAAGCATTGAACATGATCCGTTCACTGCTGAATGCTTTTGCAATTATAGCAGTTACAGCACCGCCCACCACAACGGTTATGCCAAGGGTCATGGCAAAGTGAAGTACGGTTAATTCTCTGGTGAAGATTTCTCCAAGTGCAATGCTGCAGTTATAGATCGGTATCAGGTATTCGTAAGTCGAATGTCCTGAAGAAGGGGAAATCATGGTGAACATTCCTGCAACAATAACAATGATGTATAAAGGCGTTACGTAAGAAGCAGCTTCTTTTACAGTACGGGCAAATACGGATACAATGCCCACAAGTGCCACATATAAAAATGCGAGAGCGATAATAATTGCTGCCATCATGATAATCTGTCCTGGGGTAAAGGTAACGCTTATATTTTCTGCACCCATAGATGACATTGTTTTGGGAAGTGAAACCGTTAAAGCTATAATATATACCGAAGCGGACATAATGGACAGCGTCATCAGTGCCAGCAATTTTCCAAGAGCAATATCAAATCGGCTGATCGGCGTTACCAGCATGCTTGCCAGGGTACCGCGTTCCTTTTCTCCGGTAATGGAGTCTGTACCAAGAGACATGGTACCTGCAAATAAAAGGATGGTTACCAGGTAAGGCAGCAGCATGGCAAGGAACTGTCCGGAAGCTTTTGCGTCATCCTGAATAATGGAATTCTGATTCGTGTTGTCAATTGTAAATATGGTCAGTACATCCAGGTTGCCCAGACGGTCAGCTAATAATGCTTTTTGATAGCCGTTCAGAGATGTCATAAAAGAATCGTGGGCATGCTGGGAGTAATTTTCCGAGGGGTTGTAAAATGTCTGGATGTCAGGAATCGGATCCCCTTCTTTGTAGTCTGCAATCTGTTGTCTGAAATCCTCAGGGAAGACAACCAGAAGATCTACTTTTCCGTTATAAATGCCATCTTTTGCGCTGTCTAAAGACTCATCTGCATGTACATAGGTAACATTAGCTTTCCCGAAGAAATCTTCCATATGTTTTGCCATATCTTCCGGTGCATTCTGTATAGATACAATGGGGATGTGTTCTTTGGTATTCTGGGACTCTTTATTCCCCAGATATCCCATCAGGCTGTATATTCCCACCATCAGAACTACCGGGAGGATAAACAGTGAAAATATCATCTTAGAGTCTTTAAAGACACGTTTTAATTCTTTGCAATAAATTGCTTTTGTTCCGTTCATGGTTATACCACCTTTCCATAAGTCTGGTACAGTTTAAAGAAAGCATCCTCCAGATCATCGCATTCAGTCTGGTCTAAAATATCTTCCAGCGTACCCTCTATTTTCAATTCCCCATCAATAATAATAGCAATACGGTCACAAAGCTTTTCTGCTTCAGACATGATATGGGTAGACATGATAATTAATTTACCTTCTGCTTTGAGCTTCTGCAGGTAATCCGTAACTGCGCGTGCTGTTATGATATCCAGACCTGTAGTAGGTTCATCAAATATAATTACCTTGGGGTCGTGAATTAAGCTTACCGCAATGGCTGCTTTCTGCTTCATCCCAGTGGACAGTTCTTCAATTTTTTTATCTTCAAACTCCTTGATTCCAAAATGCTTAAAAAGCTCATCCCGACGCTGGTTGATGGTTTCCTCAGAGAGGCCGTGCAGCTTTCCGAAAAATCCCATAAGGTATTTGGGAGAAAACTGGGGATCCAGTTTGATCTCATTAGTTAAAAATCCTATGTTTTCACGAACTTTGGCTGAATCCTTGATCGTGTCGTATCCACAGACTGATATGCTTCCGCTGGTCGGTTTCAAAAGAGTAGCCATACAACGAAGGGTAGTGGTTTTACCGGCTCCGTTAGTACCCAGCAGGCCGAAGATTTCACCTTCGTGTGCTTCCAGGTTAAGATTGGAAACTGCAATTTTCTTCGTGTTTTTTGCTTTTTGTTCTTTCTGCTGTTTCTTGTTCAGGTGATAGATTTTGGAAAGATTTTTGATTTCTACCATAATATGTCCTTTCTGTTGCTATTGATTTTTGGGTTTGGATAATTTTAAAGAGGTTATGGAATAGACCAGAACCTGCAATAACCAGATTGATCCGACTATTAAAAATGGACTTATGCCAATTTCAAAAAACGGTCCCACCAGGATTAACACAATTAAAATGACCACATAAAAGATCTGAGAAACACGGAATGCTTTATATGCTGACTTATAAGCCACCTGTTTTTCCTGCTCATCACAGCTTTTCAGCCATTGTTTCTGGAAATTAAAATCCAGAGGATCCCCTTTCTTTTCGGGGTTGATATCCTGATCCAGACTGACAATTTTCCTCTGCAGAAATGCCAGTAAGAAGGATAATGTAATGAAAGCCAGCATGCAGATCATTTTTACAGCATTACCGTTTTTATGCAGGTCCAAAACGCTGATACAAAAAGCGGTCATCGACAGAATAGGTCCGATCTCACTGGCGATCAGGGAGATGGAAAGCTTCCGTTCTGTTTTTGCAATGTAATCGGAATCCTCCTGATCCCAAAGCTGGAATTCTTTTTTTGAAATACGGTATAATACATAAGCTATTAAAAGTGCTGCGGCATCAAATACAATACTCATATATATGGAGTAGCTGATTAAGATACCGGATACCGTATTCCCTACAACGGTCAGACTGGATTCTGAGGAAGCAAAAAGAAATCCTGCAACTCCTCCGAATATACCTGACAGAAATACGACAAGAATAAAGCGGATTAAGACAATCATTCTCTTATTCTTCATCATCTTCTCCTTCCTCGTAAATAAATATTTCTTCAACACCGACCCCGCAGACTTTGGCTATTTTAAGTGCTAAAGTTACTGAGGGGGAATAATCGCCCCGTTCAATCAAGCTGATTGTCTGTCTGGATGCACCGACCAGGCTTCCCAGCTGCTGCTGGTTAATGCCAAGTCTCGCACGGTATTCTTTCAAGCGATTGTATAAGGGCATATGATCATCCCCTTTCTGTTAACATAATAATAATCCATGGAATGACAAGAAATTAAGTCACAATGACAAATATCCTTGTCAAAGACAGTATAGCAATGACAAAGATAGTTGTCAAGAAGAAAATAAAAAGAATTATAATAGAAAAACGGTCAATGTATTAAATCAGGTTCCACCTTTTTTATGTAGGTTTCCAATGAATTCCGATCAATCAAAGCAGGTACAACTCCCTGCCTGGAAATGCAGAATCCTGCGGCATAACCTGCAATCCGCACCGACTCATCCAGCTGGTACCCGTACAGGAGATAGGATGCAAGAGCCGCTATAAAGGCATCTGCAGCCCCGGTATTGTCCACGGATACAAAATTAACTGCCGGATAGTAATGTTCATTCTTCCCCGATTTTACATAGCATCCCTTGTGCCCAAGTGTGATAATCACAGTGTGTACGCCCTTGCGTATAAAGGAATCAGCCTGTTGGGGGAGGGTGCTGATCCCCGGACACAAGGCTGCCATTTCCAGTCGGTTAGGAATAAAAATATCGATGTTTTTAAGTATGGAATCCGGTATCTGTTCCAACAGTGTTGGCTTCAGGATGGTTCCGGCACCGTATTTTTTTGCAGTTATTGCAGCGGTTTCAATGGCGGAATCCGGTATTTCGGTGGGAAGGAGGCAATAACCTGCATTTTCAAACAGCCGCTCGTTATTAATAATATCCTGCGGTCCCACATGCTGGTTTGCTCCGGTCAGGATGGAGATGGTACTTTCGCCGTCGTTTTGTACGTGAATATAGGCTTTTCCGGTACTGGCGCAGAGGTCTCTCCCGATACCCTGGATATCCACTTCATTTTCCTTCATTGCACTGTAAATAAGAGCGGAATCATAGTCATTTCCAACTTTGCCGATCAGGGAAACGGCATGCCCCAGGCGCGCAGCTCCGATTGCCTGGTTTACGCCTTTTCCGCCTGGGAAAGTAGTGGATCTGCTGGTACTGACTGCTTTTCCGGAATCGGGGAGTTCCTCCACGTTCAATGTAACATCAATATTGATTCCTCCTACTACAATAATTTTTTTGGAACGAATCTCATAGGGGATGTCCAGACTGGCAGTGTGGTCTAAATTACAATCCCGGTAAATGTCCAAAACGGTTTGTTCCTTTTTTTCACATTCGCAGATCAGGTTCCCGCAAATATAGCGCCCCAGTTCATAGTAAGGGATCTGGATGCCGGAGATTGCGGGAAACGGCAGATCTTTTGGGATGTCATCTTTTAAAGTTACAAGGGACATGTCATAGGGGATCCGATAATGAATATGGAAAAGCTGCTGGTAGAGTGCAAGGCAGGATGTAAAATCCGAACATAAAATAGCGCTGTATTTCCGGGCGGCAATATCAGAATACCAGCTGTCAGAATCGGTGGAAATAACCATGCCGGAGGTAAATGGAATCTGATTGTCATACAAACACTTTTTAAACCCATCCAGAATATGCTGTGACCGCCGGGAGCCAGGGGAAAGCAGACAGGCTATTTTACGATGCTTATAGGCTGTCAGAATTTTGGCAGCCCGATAGCCCAGGGTGGCAAAGTCGATACAATAGCTGCTGCCGGTAAGAGCTGATCCGTAAATAGCAGAAGTAATGTCCAGCTTTGCAAAATGATGTTCATATTGAAGGCTCTGGCTGTTTACCGGATCCCAGATAACGCCATCTACCTTATATTTGCAGAGTGCGGTTATATTTTTCAGCTCCTCCTCCGTGCTGTTACAGCTGTCGCATATCAGAATATGATAGCCGTTTTCCCGTGCGGCGGACAGGATACCGTCAAGGAGGAGTCGGGAGTTAGAGGCGGATTTTAACAATACTCCCAGGACAAAAGTTTTGGCAGTGGAAGCAATTTTAGCAGAAGCATAAGGAGAATAATGATATTCTTTTACGATTTTCAGTACACGGTTTCTGGTCTCGGCATTGATATTCTCATCTTTGTTATTCACGATCTTTGAAACAGTGGAAATGGATACGCCGGCCAAACCGGCAATTTCTTTAATTGTCATTTTACTATCACTCCAAGTTTAAAAAAGATTTTGATGGTGCATTTGCAATATAGATATTATCATATATTAAGTATTGTTTGTCAATTCTTTTTGGTGAAAATTTGTGTAATAAGCACAAAAAATAGATTTCTGAAATAGTTATATCTAACAAAGTATAATAAATAGTATTGACATAAAATGAAAACGTGATAAGATAACATCAAGAAATTGATTTAAGAAAATTATTTTCCTAAACTTGCAGTTATATTTGAGGAAAGGAGGGGCTTGAGGAGTCTGGCTGATATTGCAGTGCGCCTGAAATGCAAAGTACACAGGTGCAATAGTACAGTGGAGTTATCATTGAATACGCAGAGCAAAATGAAAGAGCGGTATGTAAGTAACATAAAAATTGTTTTGATGCAGGAGGTAGTTGGTATGACAGACCAGGAATTAATCAGAAAATTAGAAAGGCCGGCAGGTCCGGTAGATGTAGTGATTGACACGGACACATTTAATGAGATTGATGACCAGTATGCACTCGCTTATTTAATTAAGTCGGGGGAAAAATTAAGGCTGAAGGCAATTTATGCGGCACCTTTTCACAATGAGAAGTCAAAAGGTCCCGGAGATGGAATGGAAAAAAGTTATCAGGAGATAATGAATGTACTGGATCTTATGGGACGGGAGGATTTAAAGGAAAACGTCTGTAAAGGAGCGGTAAAATACCTGCCGGATGAATCCCAGCCGGTAGAATCGGCTGCGGCGGATGATCTTATAAAAAGAGCAATGGAGCATAAAGAGGAGGAGCCTCTTTATATTATTGCCATTGGTGCAATTACAAACATTGCTTCTGCAATTATAATGGAGCCCGAGATTATAAACAGGGTTGTAGTAGTATGGCTGGGAGGAAATTCCTATGACTGGCACGACAACAGGGAATTTAATTTGTATCAGGATGTTGCTGCAGCGAGGGTGGTGTTTGATTCCGGGGTGCCCCTGGTACAACTGCCGTGTATGGGTGTGGTGTCCCATTTCGTGACTACGGGACCTGAATTAACATACTGGCTGTCCGGTAAAAATAAACTATGTGACTACTTAGTAAATGTAACAACCTCAGAGGCGGACCGGTATGAAGAAAGTGCCTGCTGGAGCAGGGCAATCTGGGATGTTGCGGCAGTGGCATGGCTGCTGGATGAGTCCTTTATGCTGGACCGGTATGAACACAGCCCGGTTCCGGAGTATGATGACCGGTATGCATTTGACCGGACGAGACATCTGATTAAGTATGTCTATGCAATCAACAGAGACCGGTTGCTGGAAGATTTATTTCACAAGTTGACAAGATAAACGAAGTTCAAGGGTAGATCAAGGAGGAAACGAATATGAAAAAAAGATTGGCGGCAATTTTATTAACGGCGGCAATGACAGTATCTGCATTAACCGGATGTTCCGGTGGCGGACAGGAAAAGGAAACACAGGTTTCGAAAACAAAAGATACCGAAAGTGAGGTGGAGAACCCTGGTGAATCCCAGAGCAGCGGGGATAAAGCAGGAGAGTCTGAGGCTGCTGAAAAGCCCTTTGAAGGTCAGACGATCACCTGGGTGTCCCAGGGAGTGGGAGATAATGCATGGGAAGGCCAGACAAAACCACTGATAGAAAAATTTCAGGAAGAGACTGGAGCTACGGTTAAGACCGAATGGTATTCATTTAATGATTTATTTGAAGTCATTGAGGTAAAGGTTGGATCGGGTTCCTCTGATTATGATGTACTAAGTGTGGACGTTCCAATGGTGGCAGGCTATGCCGACAGGGGATATCTGGCTCCTATGGACGAATATTTTACGGAGGAAGAAAAAGGCAGGTTTATAGACTCGGCTGTAACTGCAGGCACCTGGGATGGAAAATTTTATGCACCTGCAATGAATACTTCTTCCCAGCTTCTCTGGTACAACAAGGCACTGCTCCAGCAGGCAGGAGTGGAAATGCCGGAATCGGATACAAAGAACCGGCTGACCTGGGAACAGATAGAAAAAATGGCAAAAGATACCCTTGCTGCAGTTGATTCGGATGGAAATAATGGAATCGCAGGCCTGATGTTCCAGCAGGTAAGCAGAACTTATCAGATGAATCCTCTGGCCAATAGCCTGGGTGGAAAGAATATCGGGGATGACGGATACGGGGTAGATGGTGTGATTAATGATGAAAGCTGGGTAAAGGCTTGTACCTGGTACCAGAATCTTTACAACGATGGTGTTTCCCTCAGAGGGATTACCGCGGACGAAGTTACGGATACATTTACTGCCGGTAAGGTGGTATTTATGGTTGGTGGAACCTGGACAGAAGCAAACTGCGCCCAGAAGGATTTTAAGGATTACGGATATTGTCCGGTCCCTGCTTTTGAAGGTCATGAAGACCAGGTGGGGACTTCAACAGGAAGCTGGCATTTTGGAATCCCTGCTAATTCACAGAACAAGGATCTGGCTGCCTATTTTATCAAATGGCTTTCTATCGGAGAAGGAAATGACATGTGGCTGGATATTAATCATGACGTTCCATCCACTAAGGCGGCAGTAGATGCAATTTTGAATGATGACAATGCCGATGGCATTATGAAAATAGCGGCATATGAGGCAGCGAATACAGCTGTTCCAAGGGCGCTTACCCCGGGATACACCGAGTATGATACGGTAATCACAAATACCTGGGAGGATATACGCAATGGTACTGATGTGAAGACAGCCCTTGATAACGCAGTATCCCAAATTAATACAGCCATGGAAAAATACAAAAAATAGAAGGCCCAGAGGTGATATCGTGTTTAATCTGACTAAAAAATACTGGTTTATGCCTTACTTGATGATACTGCCTGCATTTGTGCTTATTCTGATTTTTAAAATATCCCCAATTATAAGTACGCTGCTGGAGGGAATTATTGTTGATTCCAAGTTTACCTTACATACGTATCTGGCATTGTTCAGGGACCCTGTATTCTGGAATGCACTGTGGGTTACGATTGAAATTAACATTGTAATGATTCCGCTTCAGGTGCTGCTGGCTTTTCTCATTGCAATGCTCGCTAATTCTACGATTAAGGGAATTGGGATTTTCCGCACGATCTTTTATCTGCCGGTAACCATATCCCTGACCGTAGCCACGATTTTATGGAACATGATGTTTAATCCGAATAACGGAATAATCAACAGCTTATTGAGTATATTAGGAATCCCGACACAGGGGTTCCTGATCAGCAAAAGCCAGGCGCTTTGGTGTATTGTGATTATTGCAACCTGGAAAGGCGTGGGCTATTGGATGATGTTTATCCTGGCAGGGCTTAAGAATATCGATACCGCTATCTATGAATCTGCCAGGATCGATGGTGCCGGATGGATGAAGACAACAACCAGGATTACGCTTCCTCTGATTAAGCGTGTTTTGCTATTTGTGTTTATTGCAAATACCACTGCAAATGTACTTCTGTTTGTACCCATGCAGATGATTACAAACGGCGGTCCGGAGAACAGTACAAATGTACTGATGTTTGAGGCATATAAATCTGCATTTAAGTTTATCGACCGCCCCAGGTCATCGGCGATTGTAACAGTACTTCTGTTCATTATTATACTGATCTGCTGTCTGCAGTCTTTTATATTATCAGACCGGGATGAGGATGCAAATGGCAGGAAGAAGAAAAGGAGGAAGACAGCATGAGCAGAAGACAAAAAAAGATCTTGAAAAATGTTGCGATATATGCCGGGCTTGCCTGTGTGGTAATGGTGACGCTGTTTCCGCTGCTGTGGGGAATCTCCGCTTCTTTTCGAAATGATAATGAGCTGTATAAGTATGCGCTGCCGTTTTCTATACATACGCTGATTCCCGTTAACTTTACGGTAGAGGCTTACGTGAAGATTTTTACAGACTTTAATTTTTTGCAGCCCATATTGAACACACTGTTTGTTACGGTGATATCCATATTTTTAGGCTGCATTGTCAACAGTGTTGCTGCTTTTGCCTTTGCTGCATTTGATTTTCGGTTTAAGAAAGTACTGTTTGGTATCATCTTACTTTCGTTTATGATACCTTTTGAGGCAATTGCACTTCCCCTGTACTCCATAGCGGATAATCTGGGACTGGTAAACAGCAGGATGGGAATTATCCTGCCCGGCATTGCCAGCGGACTGGTGCTGTTTTTATTTGTACAATTCTTTAAGGAAATACCGGCAAGTCTGGTTGAAGCGGCAAGAGTGGATGGCGCAGCTTTACCTGCTATCTTTTGCAAAATAATTATACCGCTTTCCGTACCGGTATTTATAACCGCAGGGCTAATGATATTTATGGATCAATGGAATTCCTACCTGTGGCCGCTTTTGATTGCCAGAACCAGAGAGATACGGACGATACAGATTTCATTATCTTCCTTTCAGCAGGAACGTTCCACGCTGTGGTCATGCCTGTATGCCGGATCTATGATTTCAGCATTGATCCCCTTGTTTTTATTCCTTCCTTTCCAGAAGTATTTTGTTCAGGGAATCACCAGCAGTGGTGTAAAAGGATAAATAAAAAAGGATAAATAAGAATAAATAAGAATAAATAAGAAATAGAAAGCCCCTGCTTACGGAATGGAAGCAGGGGCTTTCAGGATTTTATTTTGTTTGAAAAGAATCGAGCTGCTTAAAGCTGTTGTTAATATCAAAGCTTAAGATATGGTTCTGGGTGTCCTTTCCATACGACAGATAAAAGGTATCATTAATATATAATCCCCGGACATTGTTAATGGTAAGGCTGTAATCTTCGGTGCCTTTAAAGGAGTATACCAGTTGATTTTGGAAACCTTTCCCGGGATCGTATGAAAATACCATATAATTGTCGTTGTCGGTACGACAGTGAAAACCAAACAGGTTTTTCTCAGGGTTGATCATAATTGCCTTGTAATTGATCAGTCCCTGTGATTCATTTGCATCCTTAATAATATATTTGTGTACTTCTTTTACATTGGATGGGTCCGAAAGGTCAAACATGGAAAGTTTCATCCCTTTATAAGCACCGCTGTCCGGATCAACTTCATATCCGATACCAAGTAATTTATCTTTTCCGTAAAAATGCAGATAGGATGAGAATCCTGTTATCTTCAGTTCTCCCAGCAGTTTTGGGTTTTCCGGATCAGTGAGGTCTACGGAAAATAAGGGGTCCATCTGTCTGAAAGTGACGAAGTATCCGGTATCCCCCATAAAACGTGCAGACTGAATTGTTTCACCTGGTGCCAGATTCTCCAACTTTCCGCAGGGGTTCAGGGATTCGTCAAAGATATATAGGTTATTCACATTTCCGGTATTCTCACTGTATGAGGTTGTCACGATACGCAGGTATCCATTGTACTCATTCAATGAAAATGAGTTGTTCAGTGAACCTTTGGCTTCTGCTGCGCTTACAGGTGTGATACTGCCTTTATCGTATTTGAATTTCATGATCTGTGTTGTATTTGTAGTACCATTCCAGTCATTAGTGCAGATGTATATATTTTCTGTGCTTACATAATAGAGATAGGTGGCAGAGACAATTGCTTTTTTGGTCAGTATTTTATCCGGGGATTTTGTATCAATTGCGGTAACAACCAAATAGGCTGAGGAATTTAAATACTCCGGAATATAAATATCTGAGGATGGAAGGTCCTTACCATTTATCTTAGGTATAATCGTACTGTGTTCTCTGGTTTCTTTTATAACAGGCGTATATTCGGAAAACAGATAGATATAATCGCCGGTTTTACGGCTGGTCTGGTAATAGCCGTCCTGGGTAGTGGTTCCTGTGAGTTTTGGAGTACTGCGGTCTGATATATCATACGTATATAACTTGGTAATCAGATTTCTGCTAACGGAATAAATGTCTTTTTTTGCATCGGCTGAATCTGTCCAGCCGATATCATCCTCTATGATACTTCCGTCGGAAGCGGTGGATCCGCTTTGCATGGTGGTTGAGGAGGTAGTGGTTATAACATTTAAAGTATCTTTGCTGATATAGAATTCTTCAATGGTTTCTGAGAAATCCTTGAAATCAATGGAAGCGGATTCGTCCAGTTTGCTGCCGTCTGCTTTAATAATGTGGATTTTATTATCGTTACCTAATATATAGAGGTATTTACCGTCTGTTTTTACCACATCGCCTTCATCCACTCCGGTTTCCTGAATATTAGTAGAAGAATAGTCATCGCTGTCTGACGAACCGGTATCCATTGCCATGGATTCTTCTGTGTTCCCGGCAAGCCCGTCAGCCATTGCCATATCTTTGGCGCTTTCCATATCCCCGCCTGTGCCTGCACTGGCGCTTGCTTTTGCTTCACTTGTTACGCCTCTGGCCTGCTCCGGAAAATGCTCAGCTAAAGTTTTGTAGAGGTCATCGTAATCTTTGGCAGGCGTTACTTTGCCGTCCGGTGAGGACTTGGATGCAGAGATGGACGTCTCATTGCTTGCGCCGCCAGCTGGGGCTTTCGCCTCATCAGGTTCAACAGCGGCTTCTGTTAAAGATTCTTCCATGCCGGCGTCTGGATTATCCGATGCTTGGGAATCATTTTCCGGACTAAATAATTCTTCGTTGCTCTTTGCCTTTGCACTCTCTGGGGCAGCAGCCATTTCATTTTTTGTCTGGCTTGGAATGCGGTTTACGGTCCATACGCAAACAAAAGCAATTAGAATGACAGCCGCCGCAGCGCCAATCCGGTACACCGGGAATTTCTTTTTCTTTCCGGTGACAGGAGGAGCAGCATGTTCCAGCCGGTCCTTGATCTGGTCCGGCTTCAGCGATTCCGGTGGCTGCACGGAATCCGCTGATTTCTTGATTCTATTTAAAAGGTCTTTTTCATCCATAATAAGACACTCCTTTCGTTTATGGTTATAGGGTAAGTATGTTTTCCATTTTCTTCAGTGCCCGGCTTTGCTTGGAACGCACCGTGCCTGGACTTAATAAAAGCGTATTGCCGATCTCGCGGCTGCTGTAACCGCCAAATAAATTCAGGGCAATAATGAGACGCTCTTCATCGTTCAGGGCTGCAAATGCTCTGCGTACATCCAAATCTTCGCAGACATCCCGTTCACTTCCGGCAAAATCTTCCGGTAATTCAGTTGTTTTCTGTATGTACTGTTTCAATCTTTTTTTGCACTTATTTACAAGGATACGAAAAATCCATGATTTGAATGCGCCTGCATTCCGCAGAGAGCCTATTTCCAAATATGCATCCATTATGGTATCACTGACCACATCCTCTGCATCATGGCCATTCTTTAATGTATACAGAGCAAACCTGTATAAATCCTGATATACTAATTCATATAACTGTGCAAATGCATCTGCTTGGCCAAGCATCGCTTTAGATGCCAGTTCGGCATAATCTGCCATAACCTCACCCCTTTTCCACAGAACCGCGGCTGCGGATCTGTTGTTCTACATGTAGTTCATAGATATAGTGTAATATAAAAGGGGGATTGTTGCATTAAAAATAATTATTAGATAGATTTCCCGGTATGGAAGGAATGCCATGAATGAAAAAGCTAAATTATCCGTATAATATCACGCTTGACTTTATTTCAGATATAATTTAGGATGAAAGAAAAAGTGTTGAAATTATTTTTTTGGTTCATAATTTATATAGAAGAGAGGGTTATAAAATGTTTGAAATACGAATGATAGCAGGACCCGTTATTGGGGCGGTGATTGGGTATTGTACAAATTATATTGCAGTTAAGATGATGTTTCGTCCGCTGCATCCGGTTAAAATAGGAAAGTTTACCCTTCCTTTTACTCCCGGGATTATTCCCAAAGGGAAAGAACGCCTGGCAAAAGCCATAGGTGCCGCAGTGGGTAAACAGCTGCTGACCAAGGAAACAATGGAAGGAGTACTGCTCTCTGACAGCATCAAAGAGAAAGTAGGAGATGCCCTGGAGGGAATTATAGAAGTACAGAGTGAAAATGAAATGCAGCTGGGGCAGATTTCGGATGAGATTGGCAGCAGTGTGGCAGGAGAGGTAATCAAAGGAATTCTGGAATCGGTACAGGGCAGTTTTCTGGCTATGATGGTAAATGAAAAGATGCTGGAGAATTTCAGGGAGCCAATTGCCAAAAAGGTGAATGAGGTTACGATTGGAAGAATGGTAACTATGGTAAAGGAATCTGATGTCCCAGTCAGAGCCTATGCGATTGAAGCATATGAAAATCTGGTGGAAGAAAAACTGGGAGACATGATGGATAATATTAATATTTCCGGGATTGTCCAGGAAAAAATTAATGAGATGGATGTGCTGGAAGTAGAAGAGCTGCTGATGTCCATTATGAAAAAGGAATTAAACGCAATTGTGAATCTTGGAGCATTGATCGGATTTATTTTAGGGCTGATCAATTTGCTGTTTTAAATTTAGTAGTACGGACTGAGAGCGTATGAACATTTAATCCTTACAGAAGTACTTCCCTGGAAGTGTGGCACACAGCTGTCAGTAAGCAAGTTCCAGGCACGTTTTGGAGAAGGGAGCGGGTAAAATGAATATTAAAGATAATACGATTAGTTATTTAAAAGAGTATGGACATCTGACTTTTCAGGAAAAAGAATTTAACCTGGTTGACAGCTTAATATTATGCCAGCTTTCCTATTTTAAATTGGATACGATTGTGGGAGGATTAGAAGAAGGGAATCGGAATGTATTTATTAAAAGCCTGCGCAGGCATCCCCAGTATGAGCATTTGTATGGGGATACCAGGTTTGAGGAGCAATACCGGGCTTTTTATGTAGCACTTTATAACAGTCCCAGGTTCCGGGATATTTCTATGAATTATTTTATGGATATCCTGGATGAAGATATGGAAATGCAGTTTTCGGCAGTCACCTTTTTTATGGGTGACTGGATATACATTGCATACAGGGGGACGGATGAGTCCATTGTTGGATGGAAGGAAGATTTCAATATGGCATTTATGAGTCCCATTCCCACCCAGGTGGCGGCACTTCGCTATCTGGAAAAGGTGGGTGACCTCTGGAACGGCAAAATTGTATTGGGAGGCCATTCCAAGGGGGGAAATGTTGCTATGTATGCCGGGATAGAATGCCGGGAGGATATACAGAACCGCATTTTTAAAATAGACTGTTTTGACGGTCCGGGATTTCGGGATGATGTCTATAAAAAAGCGGGCTATTTGGCTGTTGCCGACCGGATCCAGAAAATTGTTCCGGAGAAATCCTTTGTGGGAATGATGTTCCAGAATAAAATTGATTATAAAGTAGTTATGAGCACCGGGATCGGAGCACTTCAGCACGATCCCTTTACCTGGGTGATCAAAAACGGTGATTTTGATTATGCCGAAGAAATCTATAAGACATCCCTTTACAAAGATGAAGCTTTTAATAAATGGATCTGCGATATCCCGTCTGATCAGAGGCAGGAATTTGTAAATTCGCTGTTTGAGATCATTAAAGGTACGGAGGCGGCAACCTTAATTGAGCTGACGGAAGAATGGTATAAGAATACACTTGCAATGCTGAGTACCTATAAGCATCTGGACAAAGATACGAAACGTTCCATCCGTAAGATTATTTTCCTGTTGTTTAAGAATGGAAGAATTAGTAAAAAATAAGAATTTTATTAGGACGCAGGCTCATAAATTATGTTATACTATCAACGTTCGCGTTCGTCGTCCGGCTGGCAGATTTAATTTATTTACGCTTTCAAACACATACGGTGTTTCTGTTTGAATTCACTCTGGCGGACAGACGGATAGAAATCAAATTAAGCTCTGAAAGCAAAGGAGAGGATTATGGATATAGTAGAAATTTTAAAAGCGGTATTGTTTGGAATTGTGGAAGGAATCACGGAGTGGCTTCCAATCAGCAGTACCGGACATATGATCATTCTGGATGAACTTGTGAAACTAAATGTTTCAAAAGAGTTTTTGTCAATGTTCCTTGTGGTAATTCAGTTAGGAGCCATTCTTGCGGTAGTGGTACTATTCTGGAATAAAATCTGGCCGTTCTCTACAAAAGAACAATATTTCATTAAAACAGATACCTTTGTAATGTGGTTTAAGATTTTAGTGGCATGTGTGCCGGCAGCAGTTGTCGGACTTCTGTTTGAAGAGCAGTTTGATGAATGGTTTTATAACTATCAGACAGTAGCCATTGCTTTGATTGTATTCGGTATACTGTTTATTGTAATTGAAAACAGGAACAAACACGTAAAGCCTAAGATTAATTCTCTCGCGGAGATTACTTATACTACTGCGATCTGGATCGGTATATTCCAGCTGATCGCAGCAGTTTTTCCAGGCACATCCCGTTCAGGAGCAACGATTCTGGGTGGAATCCTGGTTGGTTTGTCCAGGACAGTGGCGGCAGAATTTACATTTTTTCTGGCGATACCGGTTATGGCCGGAGCCAGCTTGTTGAAAATCGTTAAATTTGGTTTTGATTTTACAGGGGCTGAACTTACTATATTATTAGTTGGAATGGTGGTTGCGTTTGTATCCTCCATTATCGTTATTAAGTTCCTGCTCAGCTACATCAAGAAAAATGACTTTAAAGTATTTGGCTGGTACCGGATTGTACTGGGTATTATCGTATTATTATTTTTTATGTTGAGATAGGAAGCAATACACTCAGGAGCGTGTTTTAAAATTCATTCCTGCCATCCGCGCGCCCCACTTTGCGGCATATTTGCCCCGAATTCAGGTTACATAGCCCGCTATGCGCTCTTCATTCGGTACAAATCGCCTATAAAGTGAAACGCACAGATGTCAGAAAGAAATTTTCAAACACGCACTGGAAGGAAAATGCTTGGAGGTACACTATGAAGATTACACTGCCCGAACAGGTGAAGACAATTATAGAAAAATTAGAAGAAAATGGATATGAAGGTTTCGCTGTAGGGGGGTGCGTCAGAGACGCTCTCCTTTTTCGTATTCCGGATGACTGGGATATCACTACTTCTGCGAAACCGGAGCAGGTAAAAGCTCTATTTAAGAGAACAGTCGATACAGGAATACAGCACGGAACCGTGACAGTCTTAATGGATGGGGAAGGATTCGAAGTGACAACTTACCGGATAGATGGCGAATATGAGGACAGCAGGCATCCGAAGGAAGTATGCTTTACTTCGAATCTCACAGAAGATTTAAAACGCCGTGATTTTACAATCAATGCCATGGCATATAGCGAAAAACGGGGGCTGGTGGATGAATTTAACGGTGCCGGGGATTTAAAGCAGGGAATCATCCGATGTGTGGGAAATCCCGAGGAAAGGTTTCACGAAGATGCACTTCGGATCCTGCGTGCAGTGCGTTTTGCGGCGCAGCTGGGATTTCGTATAGAAGAGGATACACTCTGGGCAATTGGCAGGCTGGCACCTAATTTAAGCAACATCAGCGCAGAGCGGATTCAGACAGAGCTGCTGAAGCTCCTAGTGTCCCCTCACCCGGAGACCTTGCGCCTTGCCTTTGAGGCTGGGATTACCGCAGTGATCCTTCCGGAATTTGACCGCATGATGGAAACGCCTCAGAATAATCCACATCATATATATAATGTGGGTGACCATACTTTGAAGGCCCTGCAGGCAGTAAAGGCTGATAAGGTTCTGCGTTTAAGCATATTGTGCCATGACTTTGGCAAGGCTGTCACCAGAACGACAGACGAGTCAGGAACTGATCATTTTTATGTACATGCAGAAGTAAGCAGTCAGATGGCAAAGGATTTGCTCAAACGATTGAAGATGGATAATGAAACTTTATATCAGGTAGAAAAACTTGTAAAATACCACGATTATCACCCTGGTACAAATGCAAGAAGTGTAAGAAAAGCGATCTACAAAATCGGGGAAGATCTTTTCCCGAAGCTGTTAGAGGTACAAAAAGCAGATATACTGGCACAGAGCACTTACCAGCAGGAAACGAAACTGAATGACCTTAAGCGTATAGAGGAACTGTATCACACAATTATGGAGAGTAAACAGTGCCTTTCATTAAAAGACCTGGCGGTTACGGGAAGAGATCTAATCCAGATGGGGATGAAGCCAGGGAAAGAGCTTGGGACATGCCTTTTGCAGCTCCTGGAGATTGTACTGGAAGACCCTGAGAAAAATAGCAAAGAAGAACTTTTAGAAATCGCCCGGATTTTACCCCAAAAGGGTGATTCGATGTCTTGAGAAAACAATTTTCAGACATGCTCAGTTTTTTCAGATTCCCCCCTTCATATTTTAGAATACCCCCGCATAAGATAGAGGGAGTAAGGGATTGGGGGGATTGGAGTGAACGACAGAGGTTTAAAAGTATTAGAACAGTATGACTTAAAGGTGGCCGCTACCAGGAGAGGACGTGGCTCCTATATCTGCGAGACAGATAAGGGAAAGAAGCTCTTAACAGAGTTTTCCGGTTCGGCAAAAAGGCTTGCCTTCCAGAATAAGGTCCTGGCTTTGCTGAAGGAGAACGGGGTTTCAAATGTAGACTACATATTGGAAAATATGGAGGGAAACCTGGTCTCTTATGACAGAGATGAGAATGGGTATGTCGTTAAGGATTGGTTTGAAGGTAAAGAATGCGATACAAAAAATGAAGAAGATATTGCAATTGCTATTAAGAACCTGGCAATGATTCATAAGGTAATGCGTATGGAGGGAACGGATGAGGACCTGGTCTACCAGGGAGGAGATCTGGTAGAGGAACTGGAGCGTCATAATCAGGAATTAAAAAAAGTACGTGCCTTTATGCGCAGCAGAAGAGGTAAAAATGCTTTCGAATCCAAGTTTTTGGAAAGTTTTCCGGTATTTTTTGAACAGGCTGAGGATTCTGTGCAGCGTATTAAGGAATCATCTTATGAGAAGTTGCGTCAGGAATCGCTGAGAAAAGGGCAGTTAATACATGGAAGCTACAATCAGCATCAGATTTTAATAGGCAGGGATGGCGTTGCGACCACGAATTTTGATAAGTGCCGCTATGATATTCCGGTTACGGATTTGTATCAATTCCTTCGTAAAATCCTGGAGAAACAGGATTGGAATATTGCCCTTGGAATGAAAATGCTGGGGGAATATGGAAGTGTCAGACGGATTTCTGATATGGAAATGGAGCATCTGATGCTGCGGCTGTATTATCCCGAGAAGTTCTGGAAACTTGCGAACCAGTACTACAACATGAATAAAGCATGGATCCCGCAGAAAAATGTCGAAAAGCTGGATATCCTGATGAAACAGCAGGATCAGCGAAATTGTTTCTTAAAAATACTTGAATAATTATTCCTTTTTTCCTGTTTCTATTATATAATGTACCCAGAGACAATTTTCAACCGTTAACGTGGAAAAGCGTCTGTATATTATAAACTTAGGCAGGAGGTAGTACAATGGATTATAAGAGTATTTACGAAGGATGGCTGAGCAATCCATACTTTGATGAAGCCACGAAAGATGAATTAAAAGGGATTGCAAATGATGAAAATGAAATAAAAGAACGTTTTTATGCAGATCTCGAGTTCGGAACAGCCGGACTTCGTGGTATTATAGGTGCCGGAACAAATAGAATGAACGTATATACAGTGCGTAAGGCTACACAGGGTCTGGCTAACTACATAGCAAGCGTTGGCGGCAAAGAAAAAGGTGTTGCAATTGCATACGATTCCAGGAGAATGTCTCCGGAGTTTGCAGATGAAGCAGCACTTTGCCTTGCTGCAAATGGAATTAAGGCTTATGTTTTTGAATCCTTAAGGCCAACGCCGGAGCTTTCCTATGCAGTTCGTAAGCTTTCCTGTATCGCAGGTATTAATATTACAGCCAGCCACAATCCGCCGGAGTATAATGGTTATAAAGTATACTGGGAAGACGGTGCACAGATTACCCCGCCTCATGATACCGGAATCATGGATGAGGTAAAGAAGGTTACTGATTACAGTACAGTGAAAACTATGGATAAAGAGGCTGCAAAAGCAGCAGGACTTTATATTGTAATCGGACAAGATATTGACGATGCATATATTGAAGAACTGAAAAGCCAGGTTATCCACTGGGATGCTATTAAAGCGGAGCAGAAGAATCTGAAAATTGTATACAGCCCTCTTCATGGAACCGGAAATATCCCGGCTAGAAGAGTCTTGAAAGAGCTGGGTTTTGAAAATGTATATGTAGTAAAAGAGCAGGAATTGCCGGATGGGGAATTTCCAACGGTAAGCTATCCGAATCCAGAGGCAAAAGAAGCATTTGAACTGGGATTAAAGCTTGCCAAAGAGGTGGATGCAGATCTGGTTCTGGCTACCGATCCGGATGCGGACCGTCTGGGAGTCTATGTAAAGGATGACAAGACAGGTGAATATATTACACTTACCGGCAATATGTCCGGATGCCTCCTGGCAGATTATGAAATTGGTCAGAGAGCAGCCTCAAAGGGACTTCCGGAAGATGGAGCACTGATCAGCACGATTGTTACTACCAATATGGCAGCTGCAATTGCAAAGGCTTATGGTGTGAAATTTATTGAAGTGCTTACCGGATTTAAATTTATCGGACAGCAGATCCTTGGATTTGAAAATAGCGGTAAAGGCACCTATCTGTTTGGATTTGAAGAGAGCTATGGCTGCCTCATCGGAACCCATGCAAGAGATAAAGATGCCATTGTGGCAACAATGGCGCTGTGTGAAGCAGCTGCATATTATAAGAGCCAGGGTAAGACACTCTGGGATGCCATGATTGATATGTATGAGAAATATGGCTATTACAAAGATGATATTAAGTCCATTACCTTAAAAGGAATTGAAGGCCTTGCCAAGATTCAGGAGATTTTAGAGACTCTGCGTAATGACCCGCCGGCTCAGATCGGAGATTACAAAGTGCTCTCCGCAAGAGATTACAAAAAGGATACGATTAAGAATATGGAGACCGGAGAAGTATCTCCTACAGGACTGCCTAATTCTAACGTACTCTATTACGATTTAAATGACGATGCATGGCTCTGTGTAAGGCCGTCAGGCACTGAACCAAAAGTTAAATTCTACTACGGAGTAAAAGGAACTTCCCTGGAAGATGCAGACACCAAGTCAGCAGCTTTGGGTGAAAAAGTACTGGCTATGATCCAGGAGATGCTTTAAAATGGACAAGCAGTATAGCTTTGATGACTATTGCCGGATCATTGCCCGTCTGCGGGGCAATGAGGGCTGTCCCTGGGACAGGGAACAAACACATGACAGTCTGAAGACCTGCCTGATTAATGAGTCCGCAGAGGTGCTTGCGGCAATTGATATCTATAACGAAACAGGCGACAGTGAGAACCTCTGTGAAGAATTGGGGGATTTACTGCTGCAGGTAGTGTTACATACCCAGATTGCATCAGAAGAGGGTTTGTTCTCCATGGAAGATGTAATCCAGCGTGCAGGTGAGAAAATGATTCGCCGGCACCCGCATGTTTTTGCAAGTGAAAACGCCGGAACTGCGGCGGAAGTCCTTGTAAAATGGGACGATATTAAAAAAATGGAAAAACAAGGAAAATCAATAGAAACAGAAGAAATTCAAAAAAGAGCCTTGACAAAAGCGAAAGCGGAAATGGCACAATATTTGTTGTGAATAAATTCTTAATTCTTGATGAAAACACCAATAAATAGCGGAAATTCCTTGACAAAATCTGTACGAGAGTTTATAAATAGACATAAGGACTTACTTGCAAGGCGAGTTATAGAGTTCGAAAATATAAATATATTCTGTATAGAACAATAAGAGAAATCAGAGGAGGAATTATTCCATGAACAAAACAGAATTAGTTGCAGCAATTGCTGAAAAGACAGAATTATCCAAAAAAGATGCGGAAAAGGCATTAAAAGCATTTACGGATGTTGTTGCTGAAGAATTAAAGAAAGGTGAAAAGATCCAGTTAGTTGGCTTTGGTACATTTGAAGTGTCTGAAAGAGCAGCTAGAGAAGGAAGAAATCCTCAGACCGGCGAGACAATGACAATTAATGCATCTAAAGCACCTAAGTTCAAAGCAGGTAAAGCATTAAAGGATTTGATCAACGAATAATTCAGAAAAGATAAGATTAGGGGGACTTCGGTTCCCCTTTTTGCTTGCCTTGCCCTGACGATGAAATCAGATACTGTATGAATCGTTGTTACGCAATACAGTACTGGCTGTCAGGTACGATAATTATAAATTTATTGCAGTAGAAAGGATATGCGGGAGGTGAAATTATGAGACTAGACAAATTTTTGAAAGTATCCAGGCTGATTAAGCGCAGAACGGTAGCAAATGAAGCCTGCGATGCCGGCAGGGTACTCATCAATGAAAAAGTGGCAAAAGCTTCCACAAATGTAAAGGAAGGCGATGTCATTGAAATACAGTTTGGCACGAAGGCTGTCAAAGTGGAGGTACTCGATGTCCAGGAAACAGTGAAAAAGGATGAAGCGAAGGAACTGTACCGTTATTTGTAGACCGGTGTAAGCCCGATAAGGGGTTCCTGACTGAATTTGCCTAACGATTCCAGGCATAAAAAATTAAATAGAGAACCATCTGAAAAAGATGTATAAAACCCCGTTTTAGCTAATATATTAAAAAGAGATATTGCCAGGCGGGGTGATTCTATGGATGAAAAACAGATTGTAAGAGCACATAAGGTAACCATGAGTGGAAGAAAGACAGGAACCATCAGTGGGGTATCGGATGTGCTTTCTTTTGATGAGAATGAGGTGGTTTTAGAAACGGATCTTGGAACTTTACAGATAAAAGGAAAAGAGCTGCATGTGAACCGGTTGACACTGGAAAAAGGGGAAGTAGACATCGAAGGAAAGATAGACAGTCTGATTTATTCCGAAAACGGACATTCCAAGAAACAGGGAGACTCTCTGCTTGGAAGGCTGTTCAAGTAGGCGCTTATGAGTGAAGTAATTCAAAACGAAACATGGTTCTTTCTGACTTCGGTTGCCACAGGGGTTTTACTGGTATTTGCATATGATTTGCTGAGGATCTTAAGACGGGTCTTCAAACACGGAACAATACTTACCGGATTAGAAGATTTTCTCTATTGGTGTGTGACTGCTTTCGTCATTTTTTGTATGATATATGAAAAAAATAATGGAGCAATTCGGGGATTTGCCATTGCCGGAATTTTGCTGGGTGTCATTTTATATCACGAAAGCGTGAGCGGTTACATTGTCAAGGGGGTATCCACCGCATTAAACTTTATATTTCACTGGGTTTCGACAGCATTCAGCTTCATATTCCGACCTATTTCGAAACTTAAAAAATTCTTAAGAAAGAATTTGTCAAAAACATTGAAATCTGGAAAAAAAGCGGGTAAAATAAGATTACGTAGAAAAAAATGGGGAAAAATTAGTAAGGAAGGGTCATATGCGCAAAAAAAGAAGAGATAGAGGCAGCAACCGCCGAGGTATGTTTTGCATCTCAGCGGTGGTGCTTGTTCTTTTGGTGACACTGTTTGTTCAAAGTAATACTATAAAGCAGAAAAATGCCATATATACAGCTAAGGAGGCACAGCTCCAGACGCAGTTAGAGGCAGAGGAGCAGCGTGCGAAGGATATTGAAGACATGAAAGCTTATATGCAGACGAAAGAATACGCAGAGAAAGTAGCCAGGGACAAGCTGGGATTGGTATACAAAGATGAGATACTTTTCAAGGAAGATGAATAGAAGGGGAATCTTTGAATTGAGTCTTATGGAACGTATTTAACGAATTTACACGAAAATTATAAAAATTTCCAAAAATCAGTTGACAAATGGGGAAGAAGTCGATATAATGGGTATCGTTGTGGCGGAATAGCTCAGTTGGCTAGAGCACACGGTTCATACCCGTGGTGTCGAGAG